>Ga0265297_10000270_pt1 | contig 172296 bp, 134 predicted proteins | sample Munlanlwell13791_FD_192502 | JGI IMG/M metagenome (GOLD analysis project Ga0265297, IMG submission 192502) | Leachate microbial communities from a municipal landfill in Southern Ontario, Canada - Leachate well 137-91 | ecosystem: Engineered > Solid waste > Landfill > Unclassified | place...
TTTTTGCACGCTGTTCTGGATCAGCTCATTACTTTGCTGAGCCGCAGTTGCGCTACGTTGAGCCAAGTTGCGCACTTCTGTCGCCACAACCGAAAAGCCGCGCCCCTGCTCTCCCGCCCTGGCAGCTTCTACAGATGCGTTTAATGCCAACAGATTAGTTTGAAATGCAATTTCATCAATTACACCAATAATCTCAGCAATTTTATTGCTGCTCTCATTAATTTCCTGCATTGCTGCGATAGCTGAATTAACTACGCCTCCGCCTTTTTGGGCCAATTGACTTGCTAAATTCACAACCTCCGTTGCTTGAACTGTGTTCTGTGCATTATTTTTTACAGTACTGGCAAGCTCTTCCATGCTGGCAGCCGTTTCCTCAAGGCTAGCCGCTTGTTGCTCAGCTCGATGTGACAGGTTGTTATTACCGCTGGCCATTTCTTGTGATGAACTGTCTATAAAATCCGCAGCATCTCTGATTTGAATGATAAATTCACTGAGCTTTGCCAAGGTGCCATTAATATTACTCTTGCATTCAGCGTAGACACCTTGGTATTCGTTAGTAATAGCCGTAGTCAAATCGCCTTCAGCCATATTTTCCATTACTCTGTTAATATCGCTAAATACACTTTCAATGACATCGGTTAACTCATTGATGCCAACCGACAGCGCTTTCGTGAATCCCTGTTTGTCGTTTAGTTTTATCCGGGTACTTAAATCACCGGCTTTAACCCCTTGCACCAACCGATCAATTTCCTGCTCAATTAAAACCTCATGAGTTCTATCCTGCCATTCAGCAACATAACCAATACGTTCGCCATCGCTATTCACGGGACTAGCGATAATACTCATATGCCGACCGCCAATGACCAACTCCGCTTTGACTGATTCTTGTGCTTTTTGCAATACCCCGCTTCTAACTGTAGAGTGATACAAATCAACATTTGAACCCATCATCTTATCGGCGGAAAAATCAGGTAGTTCTTTGCGAAGATCACTTTCCGCTGCTTTGAACATCCTCTGAACACTGTCATTCATATAAATGATTTCAAAATTCTTGTTCGCTACCATGACAGGGGACTGCACATTATCCAGAGCCTGAGTGATACGTTTGGATTCTGCAAGGCCTTGCTTAAAATCAGCTAAATCCACGCCCAACTTGACTTCCATACAATACAAGCCACGTAAAAAATCGCCTAACTGATCTTCTCGTTTCAAGTTAACCTTGTTTCCGAAGCTGCCACTGCTCAGCCGATAACAAATAGTGATCGCTGTTTCCAGCGTATCGGTTATTACTCGAGTCATGTTAATGCTAAGTGCAGATGCTATCGCGGCTAACAAACCGACGCCTGCTAATAAGGCATACTCCCCGGTCAAAAATAATCGATACATCAAAAAAAAGATAGGCAGCAAAAAAGCGGCTACTGCAAAAGCATTTTTCTTCCCTATTGCAATTTCTCCTATAGACTTAGCTATTATTGCTAAACCTGTCGGCTTTAATTTTACTTCACCGGCGTTAATTTTTTTGTACAACAACTCGGCAGCTGGAATTCGGTCACGTTTTGGAGGATGTCGAACAGAAAGATACTCATAGACCTTTCCATCTTTAAATAACGGCATAGCATTGGCCTCGACCCAGTAATAGTCGCCGTTTTTACATCTGTTCTTTACCAGTCCTTGCCAAGGCCTAAGTTGTTTTAAGGTTGCCCATAAATCTTCATAAGCCTCCGCAGGCATGTCAGGATGGCGAACAATGTTATGTTCCGCTCCCATCAACTCATCACGGGTAAATCCGCTGGTTTCAACAAATGCATCATTAACGTAAGTAATACGACCCATTAAATCGGTTCTCGAAACCAGGATCGCACCTTTTTTCAGAATCACCTCGTTATTAGTTACAGGCATATTAATCTTCACGCTAACTTACCTCTCAAACCATGCAAAATACATTTATCCACCCAGGATACTTGAAAACCATTAATTTTCATCCTGATCCAGCTCTTCCAGTTTCAGTAACTTATCCACATCAAGCAACATCACCATGCGTTCATTAACCGATACCAGTCCATTAATGAATTCATTACTTACCTTAGCCCCAAAGTCTGGGGCACTTTGAATTTCAGTTTTATCTACACTAATTACATCAGAGACGGAATCGACAACAACACCCATTATACGTGTCTTGTTGCTGTCGCCGGTTTGCAACACCACAACAACTGTTAATGGCGTATATTCAGCTTTGCTTAAGTTAAACCTTTCTCTCAAATCCAGAATCGGAACAATGGAGCCGCGTAGATTAACGACGCCTTTTTCGTAACAAGGAACATTAGGTATTCTGGACACGGGCTCCCAACTTCGTATTTCCTGCACTCGAAGAATATCAACGCCATATTCTTCCTTGCCTAAAGCAAAACTCAGATATTGCACTGCGTTATCCAGATTTTTACTATAGTGATATTGGTCAGTATCTTTATTTTCAGCTTCTTGTGCCATATCTGCTTCTATCTATTATCTTATCGAGTTGAAAAACGCACCAAACCTGGAACATCAAGAATCAGCGCAACAGAACCGTCACCCAAAATAGTTGCCCCTGAAACGCCTTCCACTCGCCGGTAATTTGCTTCCAATGATTTAATAACAACCTGTTGTTGGCCTAATAATTCATCTACGAGTAAGCAACAAAGCTCCCCCTGCCCTTCAACAACCACAAGAACTCCCTCCTTTGACTTCGTTGGATTGCCAGAATGGACATTAAAAATTTCTCGCATTCTGATAACAGGTAAATATTCATTGCGCAGACGAAAAGTCTCCCCTTTACCTGCTACCTTGTTTAACATTCTTTCCGTAATGTTAATCGATTCAATAATGGAGACTAACGGTACAATATAAGTCTCGTCTCCCACAGCAACGGATTGGCCGTCAAGAATAGCCAAGGTTAGCGGTAAATGGATCGCAATCGTTGTGCCTTTACCCAGCTCTGAAATAATTTCTATATTACCGCCCAATGACTGGATGTTTCTTCTTACGACATCCATGCCTACACCGCGACCGGAAATATCGGTGAGCTGTTCAGCCGTAGAAAAACCAGGCATAAAGATCAATTCGAATATCTGTTTTTCTGTCAGTAAGTTATTCTCTTCAATCAAACCTTTTTCTATGGCTTTTGCCAGCAGCTTATCTTTATTTAATCCACGACCATCGTCGATGATTTCTATAACGATGTGACCGCCTCGATGATAGGCCTTCAACTCTATAGTTCCTGTTTCAGGCTTACCTGCTGCGACTCTGTCAGCAGGCATTTCTATACCGTGATCCAGACTATTTCTAATTAAATGAACCAACGGGTCATTGATCAGCTCAACGACGGCTTTATCGACTTCGGTATTTTCTCCGACAAGTTTCAGCACAATTTTCTTATCTAATTTACTGCTGATGTCATGTACTAAACGCGGGAAGCGGCTAAAAACGAAGCTAATAGGCAGCATCCGAATATTCATGACGCTTTGTTGTAGATCTCGAGTGTGGCGTTCTAACTGGGCTAGCCCTCTTTTAAGTTGGCCAACTTTATCCATACTAAAGTTTTCACCCACTAAACCCAACATTGATTGGGTAATCACAACTTCACCAACCATATTGATCAAAGTATCGATTTTATCGGTATCCACCCGAATTGAGCTGGCTTTTGCTGTGGTTTTTGCCGCTTCATTGTCATTATCCTGAACTTCCGGTTTTTTGGCCTCTTGAACTGGCTTAGATTTGACCTCAACGGGCTTAGGAACGGGATTATTGGATATGGTTACGGCAGGTTCAGGATGGGATTCTTGTACAGCAGGAGCGGATTTTACGATTTTGGTTTTAGCAAGCGGCTCAATCTCCATTTCACAATCGCCTTCAACCCAATTAAATATTTCCTTGATTTCATCGCCCGAAATATCTCCGACAACTTTTAAATCCCAAGAAATATTACATTCCTCTGGATCTAACTCATAAAAACCTGGAATATCCTGAATATTAGCAATAGTTGTTAATTCACCTAGCTCATTCAGCTCTCGAAACAGTCTTACAGGATCATTGCCGGTTTTAAGCAAATCCAAATAGGGGCAAAAAGCTATTTTCCAGCCCTGCTCTTCTAATTCAACGGATTCTTCTTCCGCAATATCAGGGACGATGTTGACGGCAACAGATTCTTTCGCTAATTCCTGCCCAACAGGAATGGGGGCCGATTCTTCTGTCATAGAACCGCCGTTAAGAACAACTTCCAACGCTTTTTTATGCTTGGCTACGCTAGCGTTATTAACGTCCTGTTCATTCTGTATCGCAGTCAGCATCTCTCTGAGGCAATCAACAGATCCAAGTAAAACATCTACTGCCGGCTGGGTTACTTTCCTACGCCCATCTCGCATTTCATCAAGCAAGGTTTCCATAATATGGGTGTATTCAGCAACTACGGTAAAACCAAAAGTTCCACTGCCACCCTTGATCGAATGCGCCCCCCTGAAAATGGTATTGATTATTTCCGAATCAATATCTCCCATATCGAGAGTTAACAATCCTGATTCCATTGCTTCCAGGCCTTCGAAACATTCTTCAAAAAAGACCTGATGGAATTGTGACATATCAATAGACATAGACTTACCTGTGTGCGCCTAAATTCATTTAAATAAGATTAACAATAACCCAAAACACTTTCTTTATTGATCCTCGTCTGGATAAATACTTAAATCATTTATCTAAACATTTCAAATAAAGCTTTTCCAACTGGGCGTATTGAGACATAAACTGCCCTGCATGCACCTAACACACTTAGGCACGATAGCGTATCAACTACCCTAAAACTTTCAGTAATGTTTTTAATAATTGATCAGGATTAAAAGGCTTAACCATCCACCCTGTTGCCCCGGCAGCTTTACCTTCTTGCTTTTTTTCGATCCCAGATTCAGTTGTCAGCATCAGCATGGGAATAAATTTATAATCCGGGAGTGCGCGCAGATCTCTAATTAAAGTGATTCCGTCTTTGTTTGGCATATTGACATCAGTTACCACACAATCAAACTTTCTAGCCTGGGCTTTTTCTAAAGCATCAACTCCATCCACAGCTTCTTCGACATCGTATCCAGCAGCTCTTAAAGTAAATGAAACCATTTTTCTCATTGAAGCTGAATCGTCAACTGCAAGAATACTTGCCATTGTTTTCTCCATTAATCTCTAAATTTTCAAAGCAAAAACCTGTGCGAATATTACAGCGCCTACGTCTGGTCAAGTATAGTCTAATTTTTTTCTGTATCGCACTTCTCAACATCGAAACTTAATTTATTCATTTTCATTGTAACAAACAAAAAAACACCCCACTAGAGAAAATCCCTAGCAGGGTATATTTGGTGCCGATGGCCGGATTTGAACCGGCACAACTTTCGTTACCACCCCCTCAAGATGGCGTGTCTACCAATTTCACCACATCGGCTAAAACATGATCGTAAAGATACTATTCAATGCACACTGTTTTAATTATTCTTTATTTAATATTTACTTACACGATAAACAGTATTTGTTACTTTTTCTCAGCTGCTTGTTCAGAAACCGCGGGAGCTGCAACAGGCACTTCTTCGGACTTAGGTTCAGGCACAGGAGAGGTATTGGCAGCACCTTTTACCCCACTCACATCAGGAATACCAAGCGCATCCTGATCAACTTTAGGCGCATTCATTAAATCATAAGCTGCACCCTGCTTACCATTCAATACTGCCAGACCTAAACTGGTCATAAAAAACAAAGTTGCCAGAATTGCCGTAGCTCGAGATAAAAAGGATGCCGCACCCTGAGCGCCAAAAACAGAACCTGAAGACCCCGTACCAAAAGCAGCACCCGCATCAGCTCCCTTACCTTGTTGCATTAATATCAGTCCAACAACACCTAAACCCAACAGCACATGAACAACAATAATTACCTGATACATAATAAATCTAGATTGAATGATAAATCTTTAAAAAGGATTCCGCATCCAACGAAGCCCCGCCAATTAAACCGCCATCAATATCCGGCATAGCAAACAAGCCTTTTGCGTTATCCGGTTTTGCACTGCCGCCATACAAAATTTGTATTTTATCCGCAATAGCCTGATCTTTGGCGGCAATATACTTTCTTATGTACTGATGAACTTCTTGAGCCTGTTCATCAGTAGCCGTTTTTCCTGTTCCTATTGCCCAAACAGGCTCGTAAGCGATCACTGCCGCACCAAAAGCCGCTATACCCGCCAAGCTAATAACCGCATCAAGTTGAGCATCGATTACCGCAAAGGTTTGATCTTGTTCGCGTTGTTCCAGCGTTTCGCCTACGCACAGAACAGGAATAATGTTTTGCTCTTGCGCCTGACAAAAACGCGCAGCTACCGACTCGTTTGTATCACCGTAATAACTGCGTCTTTCTGAGTGTCCTACCAGAGCGTATTTGCAATTGAATTCACTTAGCATCGCCGCCGAAATCTCTCCGGTAAACGCGCCCGAAGGTTTATCGGCAACGTTTTGCGCGCCCAATGCCAATGCGGTACCCTTAACCAATTCACTTATCTTAGGCACATGCACATAAGGAACGCACACTGCGATATCCGCACTATTCTCCCCTAACCCGGCAACAATACCTTTTACAAGCAACTCAGCACTGGCAAGAGTTCCATTCATCTTCCAATTTCCCATAACTAGAGACCGACGCATCACCACTCCTCACATAGAATCAAACCGCTTATGATATATATTAATAGCGCCCAATTCAAGCTCCCATTGCTTTCTTAACGTCCTCTGCTATTTGATGGGCGTAATTTTTAACCGAGTCTTCCTGCCGTCCTTCCACCATTATGCGAATTAACGGCTCTGTTCCCGAAGCCCTAAGCAACACGCGCCCAGTATCTCCGAGTTTCTTCTCGACCGCTTTCACCGATTTTTGTATTCCCTCATCTTCAGCCGGATTTATTTTCTTGTTAGTCTTTACGTTTACCAGGACTTGCGGATATTTCTCCATGCCGGATTTCAATTCATGTAAATTTTTACCGCTACTTTGCATTTCCGCCATAATCTGTAAAGCAGCAATAATGCCATCGCCCGTTGTTGTCTTATCCAGACAAATGATATGCCCGGAATTTTCGCCGCCTAAAATCCCCTTGTGCTCCGCCAACATTTCCATGACGTACCGATCCCCCACATTCGCCCTTAGCAGATTGATTCCCAGCTTCTTCAAGCCATGCTCCATACCCAGGTTTGTCATTAGCGTACCTACGACAGGCCCGGACATTAGCCCCTCATCTAATCGTGCTTTGGCAATAATATAAATAAGCTCGTCACCATCAACAATTTCACCCTTATGATCGACCATGACCAATCGATCACCATCACCGTCCAGAGCAATACCAAAATCTGCACGGTAAGCTAAAACCGTTGCCGCAAGCTTCTCGGGCTTGGTTGCACCGCACTCATCGTTTATATTAAGACCGTCCGGTTCAGCCCCAATCGTAACAACTTCCGCACCCACTTCGCTAAACACATGCGGAGCTATATGATACGTTGCTCCGTGAGCGCAATCGACTATGATCCTCATGCCGCTAAAATCCAACCGGGTCGGCACACTGGCCTTGCAAAACTCAATATAGCGCCCTGCGGCATCAACCAAGCGCTTCGCCTTGCCCAATTTTGACGACTCTACCGTCGTCATTGGCGAATCAATATGCCGCTCTATTTTTCTCTCTATTTTATCCGGCAGTTTCGTTCCCTGTACCGAGAAAAACTTGACCCCATTGTCGTAATAGTGATTATGAGAGGCGCTGATAACAATACCTGCCTGCGCCCTTAAAGTACGCGTTAAATAGGCTATCCCCGGCGTCGGCATCGGGCCTAACAAGCGGGTATCGACTCCCGCAGCGGTTAAACCGGCCTCCAGCGCAGACTCAAACATATACCCGGAAATACGCGTATCCTTACCAACAAGAACAAAGCCATGCCCTTCGCTCGCAAACACGCGACCGGCGGCCCAGCCCAATTTCAAGAAAAAATCCGCCGTTATTGGATGTTCGCCCACCCGGCCCCTGATGCCATCAGTCCCAAAATATTTCTTTGTCACAATTCTAAAACCTAAAAACAGATGAAAAATAAAACGCGAAAGCTAAAAAGCCCTACTTGCCATACAGGTACTTATAAGGCGCACAAAAAAAGGAGAGACATTACATCTCTCCTTTAGCGTCAACTCTTCAAGCTCTCAATTTTGCTCAGCAGTTCCGCCACACAATTTCTCATTTTTTGCGTCGTCTTTACTCTTAACATCATCGACTACGACATCGCCATGAGAAGGGGGCTTATCATCCCAGCCCTGCGGATCTCTTACAGGCTTGCGGGCCATCAAATCCTCAATTTGATATTTATCGATAGTTTCATATTTCATTAACGCTTCTGCCATAGCATGCAGAATATCGATATTTTCCTTCAAAATTGTTTCGGCACGCTCATAATTCCGGTCAATAAAAGAACGGATTTCTTCATCGATAGTATGAGAAGTTTCTTCGGCAACCGTTTTATGTTGCGTCACCGACCGCCCCAAAAAGACTTCGCCTTCTTCTTCACTGTATGACAACGGCCCCAAACGCTGAGAAAAGCCCCACTTAGTCACCATATTTCGAGCCAATTCAGTAGCCCGTTCAATATCGTTCGACGCGCCGGTGCTCACCTGCTCAGAACCAAAAACCACTTCCTCGGCGATGCGACCGCCATACAAACTGGAAATCATACTGTCCAATTTTTGCTTGCTGGCACTGTACTGATCCCGTTCAGGCAGAAACATGGTAATACCCAACGCACGACCCCTAGGCATAATACTAACCTTGTAGACTGGATCATGTTCAGGAACCAATCTGCCGACTATGGCATGCCCCGCTTCATGATAAGCGGTCATTTTCTTTTCTTTCTCATTCATGACCATAGACGTTCTTTCAACGCCCATGATCAATTTATCCTTGGCTTTTTCCAGATCGGCCATATTGACCACCCGCTTATTCATTCTGGCGGCGAATAAAGCGGCTTCATTGATCAAATTAGCCAAATCAGCCCCGGAAAAACCCGGTGTACCTTGCGCAATATATTTAACCTCAACATCGTCAGCAATCGGCACTTTTTTGACATGTACATTAAGAATCTGCTCACGCCCCCTGACATCCGGCAAACCTACCGTTACCTGACGGTCAAACCGGCCCGGACGCAATAACGCTTTATCCAGTACATCGGGACGGTTTGTTGCCGCAATGACGATAATGCCCTCATTGCCCTCGAAACCATCCATTTCAACCAGCAATTGGTTTAACGTTTGTTCGCGCTCGTCATTACCGCCACCCAAACCGGCTCCGCGCTGGCGACCGACGGCATCGATCTCATCAATAAAAATGATGCAGGGCGCATGTTTTTTGGCTTGCTCAAACATGTCGCGTACACGGGATGCACCGACACCGACAAACATTTCAACAAAATCCGAGCCGGAAATTGTAAAAAACGGCACTTTCGCTTCGCCGGCGATAGCCCTGGCCAACAAGGTTTTTCCTGTTCCCGGAGGGCCGATCATCAACGCGCCGCGAGGAATTTTACCGCCCAGCTTTTGGTATTTCGCCGGATCCTTAAGGAAATCGACCATCTCGACAACTTCTTCCTTAGCTTCATCACAACCGGCTACATCAGCAAAAGTCACTTTGATCTGATCTTCTTCAAGCATGCGGGCTTTGCTTTTACCGAAATTCATTGCGCCGCGACCGCCACCAGCGCCGCCCTGCATTTGCCGCATGAAGAAAACCCAAACCGCAATCAGCAATAACATTGGTCCAAAAGAAACCAGCAACTGCATCAGCATAGAAGGCTGCTCGGGCGGAACGGCCTTGATTTCAACGCCGTTCGCCAGCAAATCATCGACCATATGCGGATCCGATGGTGCGTAAGTCTTAAATATCTGCCCGCCCTGCATCTTTCCTTTGATGATATTGTCTTCAATCATCACCTGCTGAACCTGGCCCGCTTTGACCGACTCGATAAATTGCGAATACGACATCGACGAATCAGACCGGTCATTTTGCGGGCCAAAATTATTAAAAACGGACATCAATACAACTGCAATGACGACCCATAGGATTATATTTTTTATCATATCGTTCAATTTACACATCCTGGGCCTGATCGGCTCTCGATTTAAAAACTGAGTAATTATATCAGGAGTTAACTTTCCTGACTGTCGTTATTTATCTGGCATTCACCAGCAGATAATACCTAGCTTACACTGTTCTACATATAATAGTGCTACAAAAGACTATTTAAAGCCTTTAGCTAAAATATAAACTTCATTACTTCGAGGCCTTGACGCTTTCGGCTTTCTGATCGCCACTTTGGCAAAGGATTGTTGAACCTCCTTAAAAAACGCCTCAAAGCCGGCACCGTGAAATAACTTCACCAGAAAAACACCGTCTTTAGTCAATACAGTCTTGGCCGTTTCTAAAGCCAACTCCCCCAAATAAATAGCGCTGGGCTGATCTACCCCCTTATTGCCACTCATATTCGGCGCCATATCCGACATCACCAGATTAACCGGCACACCATCCAGAACAGCATACAATTGATCCAGAACGGCTTGTTCACGAAAATCGCCCTGTATAAAATCGACACCCTCAAGCGGCTCCATCGGTAAAATATCCAACGCAATAATCTTGTTTTTTTTACCGACAATCGGCCGCGCAAACTGCGACCATCCACCCGGGGCAGCGCCCAAATCGATAATATTCATCCCCGGCTTAATCAACTGGTCTTTATCCTGAATTTCCTTCAATTTAAAAACCGCACGCGAACGATAGCCCTGTGCTTGCGCCATTTTGACGTATTCGTCGGCGAAATGCTCCTGCATCCAGCGACTACTGCTTTTACTTCGTCCCATAATTATATTTTTAGTGTAAAATTCAGGCTTTTGATTTAGGAATAAAGAGTGAACTCTGCAGACAAGAAAAAACTTCGAGCCCAAGCGCACAGCTTAAAGCCCGTCATTATGATTGGTCAATCAGGACTTACGGCGGCCGTGCTGGCAGAGATTGAATTGGCGCTTGACAGCCACGAACTGATTAAAGTGCGAATACGCGCTGAAAGGGAAGATCGCAAACTAATCAGCGAAAAAATCTGCACTGACACCGGAGCCGAGCTTATCCAAAGTATCGGACAAATTGCAGTTATTTACAGACTAAACCCTGATAAATAAGTTAGGCGCAAGGTTCAAGGAGAAAGATACAAGGCCTTCTCCTCTTGAACCTTGAACCTTGAACCTCAAATATACTGAATCGAAAGAATTTCGTAGTCGACATCGCCGCCCGGCGTCTTAACCGTCACAACATCTTCAACTTCTTTACCGATTAAAGCTCTGGCAATCGGCGAGCCGATTGAAATACGCCCTTCCTTGATATTGGCCTCATCTTCTCCAACAATCTGGTACGTCACCTTTCTCTCGGATTCAATATCCTCTATTTCTACTGTAGCGCCAAACACGACCTTTCCATTGGCATCAACCTTGGTAACGTCAATAATTTGCGCATTGGAAAGTTTGCCCTCAATCTCGGAAATACGTCCCTCGGTAAAGCTTTGCTGCTCTTTCGCGGCATGATATTCGGCGTTTTCTTTCAAATCACCGTGCTCTCGTGCAGTGGCAATCGACGCTATGATACGCGGACGCACAACCGACTTTAACTCTTCCAATTCTGCACGTAATTTTTCCGCACCTTTGACGGTGAGCGGTACTTTATTCATTTTTAAAACTCCAATAATTATTTTGTAGACTAAGGGCGAAAGGCGAAATTCGCCGCTCTTTTAGCCTTTCGCCTTGCACCTTTCGTCTTAAATCAAACTCTTATGCAGACCCTGCAAGCTATTCACATCGCCCGCGTCCAACTCACCCAATGCGTAACAAGCCGCTCTTGCACCGGCCATCGTCGTGTAATACGTTACGCGATGCTGCAAAGCCTCTCTGCGCATGGTGAATGAATCGGAAATCGCTTTTGCGCCTTCTGTCGTATTAATAATCAGTTGAACCTGATCGTTCTTAATCATATCAACCGTGTTAGGCCGCCCCTCGTTAACCTTGTAGACCACTTCGCAAGGAATGCCCGCGTCCTTAAGATACTTTGCCGTGCCGCCGGTGGCGACAATTTCGTATTTCTTGTCAACCAGCATTCTGGCCACATCGGGCGCCTTGGCTTTATCCGCATCGCGAATACTGATCAGCACCTTGCCGCTGTGATTCAGGTTGACGCCGGCAGCGCGCTGAGACTTGGCGAAAGCTTCACCGAAGGTTTTTCCCACCCCCATCACTTCACCGGTTGATTTCATTTCAGGCCCCAACAAAGGATCGACGCCTGGGAATTTAACAAACGGGAACACCGCTTCTTTAACCGAATAGTAACCGGGAATGCGTTCCTTGGTAATACCTTGTTGCGCCAAAGTTTGCCCAACCATGCAGCGCGCCGCAATCTTAGCCAGCGGGTAACCGGTTGCCTTGGATACAAAAGGTGCGGTACGCGAGGCCCTTGGATTGACTTCAAGCACATAAATATCCTCACCCTGGATCGCAAACTGGGTATTCATCAAACCCACGACTCCCAGAGCCTCGGCCATTTTAGCCACTTGCTCGCGCAATTTATCCTGAATCTCCTGCGCTAACTCATAAGGAGGCAGGGAACACGCGGAATCTCCCGAATGCACCCCGGCCTGCTCGATGTGCTCCATCAAACCGCCGATCAATACCTGCTCACCGTCATAAATCGCATCGACATCCATTTCAACCGCATCGTCAAGGAAACGATCCAGCAATACCGGCGAATCGTTGGATACGCTGACCGCTTCTTTCATATAACGTTGCAAACCCTCTTCATTGAAGACGATTTCCATTGCCCGCCCACCCAAAACGTAAGAAGGCCGAACGACCAACGGGTAACCCAGCTCTTTCGCCGCATTAATCGCCTGATCGACAGAACGCGCCGTAGCATTGGGAGGCTGCCTCAGATCCAGTCTTTCCAGTAATTTTTGAAAACGCTCACGGTCTTCGGCCAAATCGATCGAGTCAGGCGATGTACCGATAATAGGCACGCCCGCAGCTTCCAATGCGCGCGCCAGTTTCAGCGGCGTTTGCCCGCCGTATTGCACAATCACGCCTTTGGGCTTTTCAAGATGCACGATTTCCAGTACATCTTCCAGCGTTAACGACTCGAAATACAAACGATCCGAGGTGTCAAAATCGGTAGAAACCGTTTCAGGATTGCAATTGATCATGATGGTTTCATAGCCGTCTTCACGCAAAGCCAGTGCGGCATGCACGCAGCAGTAATCGAACTCGATCCCCTGCCCGATACGGTTAGGCCCGCCACCCAGAATAATGATTTTTTCCTTATCGGAAACCCGCGCTTCGCATTCTTGTTCATAAGTTGAATACAAATAAGCCGTGTCGGATGAAAACTCCGCCGCGCAGGAATCGATGCGTTTATAAACCGGACGAATATTCTGTTTATGCCGCACATTGCGCACCTCGGATTCGGACGTATCCAGCAACTTGGCCAATCTGAGATCGGAAAAGCCTTTGCGCTTTAATTTATACAGCTCCCCTGCTTTCAAGGTCGACAAAGTTTTAGTCGATAATGACTTTTCAGTAATCACCAAGTCTTCAACCTGCGCTAAAAACCAGGGATCGATTTTACTGGCTTCATGCACGTCTTCCAGACTCATGCCGCTACGGAATGCATCGGCGACATAGAGCAAACGATCCGGCCCCGGATGGCGCATTTCACGCTGCATTTTTTCCCGGGCGTCTTCCCGGTTCAAATCGATAATTTCATCAAGACCGCTGATGCCGATTTCCAATCCGCGCAAGGCTTTTTGCAGTGATTCCTGAAAAGTACGGCCAATCGCCATGACTTCGCCGACGGATTTCATCTGCGTGGTCAAACGGTCATCCGCCTGCGGGAATTTTTCAAAGGTAAAACGCGGCACCTTGGTGACCACATAATCAATAGTCGGCTCGAACGATGCCGGTGTTGCGCCGCCGGTAATCTCGTTTTTCAATTCATCGAGCGTGTAACCGACAGCCAGTTTCGCCGCCACTTTGGCAATCGGGAAACCGGTTGCTTTGGACGCCAACGCAGACGAACGCGATACGCGCGGATTCATCTCGATAACAATCAAGCGGCCGTCTTTCGGATTAATCGCGACCTGTACGTTGGAGCCGCCGGTATCGACGCCAATCTCGCGCAACACCGCCAGAGAGACATTCCGCAGAATCTGGTATTCCTTATCGGTCAAAGTTTGTGCCGGCGCTACGGTGATCGAATCGCCGGTATGCACGCCCATCGGGTCGAAGTTTTCAATGGAACAAACAATGATGCAATTGTCTTTCGAATCGCGCACTACTTCCATTTCGTATTCTTTCCAGCCCAGCACCGACTCTTCAATCAATAACTCGTTGGTTGGCGACAAATACAGACCGCGCTCGCAAATTTCAACAAACTCTTCCTTGTTGTAAGCAATACCGCCGCCGCTGCCGCCCATCGTGAATGAGGGACGGATAACCGTCGGATAGCCCACTTCCTGCTGCGCGGCCATTGCCTCTTCCATCGAATGCGCGGTTTTTGATCTCGCCACTTCATAGCCGATTTTCCGCATCGCCTGATTGAACAATTCACGGTCTTCGGCTTTGTTAATCGCTTCTTTGGTAGCGCCGATCATCTCGACGCCGTATTTTTCCAAAACGCCGTTGGCATCAAGATCCAACGCGCAGTTCAACGCAGTTTGTCCGCCCATGGTCGGCAATATCGCGTCGGGGCGTTCTTTGGCGATGATTTTTTCTACGGTTTGCCAGTCGATAGGCTCGATATAGGTCGCATCGGCCATCTCCGGGTCGGTCATAATCGTCGCCGGATTGGAATTGACCAGAATAACGCGATAACCTTCTTCCCGAAGCGCTTTACAGGCTTGCGTGCCTGAATAATCAAACTCGCAAGCCTGACCAATAACAATGGGACCTGCGCCCAGTAATAAAATCGATTTTATGTCGGTTCTTTTTGGCATTTTGTATGAGTTACCATTTATGTTGCTGTTACTTGTGCAGGATGGGCTAAACAAATTTCAGCCCATCAATCGCGAACGATGGGCCTCATCCTAGGCAATTGCTCCTGCATCCATGCAGTCGTCAGCCCACTTTACGAAACCAGGATACTACGAAGCTTGTTCCATCATCTCGATGAAATCATCGAATAAAGACTCCACATCATGAGGACCTGGACTTGCTTCGGGGTGGCCTTGAAAGCTCATAGCCGGGCAGTCCGTCCGTTTGATACCCTGCAAACTGCCGTCGAACAATGAGCGGTAAGTCGCTACTAAATTATCGGGCAGACTGGCTTCGTTGGCCGCAAAGCCGTGATTCTGGCTACTGATCATCACCCGGCCCGTGGCTATTTCCTGAACCGGATGGTTGGCGCCATGATGGCCGAACTTCATTTTCTCGGTTTTTGCGCCGCTGGCTAAAGCCAATAACTGATGCCCCAGACAAATGCCGAACACCGGAACTTTTTTCTCCAGTATCGCTTTAATAGCCTCTATCGCATAAGTACACGGTTCAGGATCGCCGGGACCATTAGACAGGAAAACGCCGTCTGGATTCATCGCCAATACTGTTTCAGCTGGCGTTGTTGCAGGAACAACAGTGATGCGGCAACCGCGATTGGCCAATAATCTCAGAATATTGCGTTTAATACCGAAGTCATAAGCCACAACGTGCTTGGTCAGATTTTCGGCTGGCTTATGACCATGCTGCAAATGCCAGACATCTTCAGTCCATTCGTAAGGCTGGGCAACCGTGACTTCCTTAGCCAAATCCATCCCTTTCAAACCTGGAAAGCCTTCGATGGCTTTTTTCGCAACGTCCAAGTCGACCGATTCGCCCGCCATAATGCAGCCGCGTTGCGCACCTTTGTCACGCAAAAGCCGGGTTAATTGCCGGGTATCGACATCGGCAATAGCCACGACGTTATTATCGATCAAATATTGCTGCAAGGTTCTTTCGCTACGCCAGTTGCTGGCCAACAACGGCAGATCCCTGATCACCAAACCGCTGGCAAAAACGCCGACTGACTCGTCATCTTCGCCAGTCGTCCCGACATTGCCGATGTGGGGATAAGTTAACGTCACAATTTGCCGGGCATAAGAAGGATCGCTCAAAATCTCCTGATACCCGGTCATAGCCGTATTAAAAACCACCTCGCCCACGGAACATCCATCTGCACCAATGGCTACACCGTTAAAAACCGTTCCATCTTCCAAAACCAATAAAGCAGACCTAGTCAAACACGTCACCTCAAATGTGCAAAACGGGATGAACCCTTAAGGACTCATCCCGTTGTAAAAAAACAAAACTGGGGTAATTTTACGAGATTATGCGGTTTGGGTCATTAACAATTTTTTTAATCCAAAGACAGCCTATAGGTTCTATCGCATTAAACTTTGGGTTTTGCGTGGATACGATCGGCATACTATGTGATTTTCGATTAATGTAATGGCCTGTATCCGTTGGTATGTAGCAGCAATGTTTACGCCTCTTTTTCGGCCCCATACTGCAAACTACCTTACTGGACGGGTAAGCCCGACCAAAAACTTAAAAATACAACACCGTTTATGGTCGCGCTCCGGTTGAGCACAATGTCAGGCTGCACGTGTGATTGCAAGACCTGACCCCGTACTTTTGTATTTCATGTGAATAATACGATTAGCAAATCTACCTCTTTCTACAACCCTTAACTTTAATCAAATAACGATGACTCTTTGGTATCATTTGTTAGGGGTTCAATATATCTGAATATTATTTTAGGTCTTTTGGCGTTTAATTTACCTTTATCATCTAGCCTTGAAATAGAGCCATGTATTCGGCATTTTAAAAAAAGCGCGGGCTTGAACTCAACAATACTGCCATACTCTGGAATACAAGTAAGAATATGCCCCCGATAACCAAAACCTATAGTATTCGACATTTCATTCCCTCTCGTTACCTCGCCCTCTAACACTACATTCTGTCCATGCATCAGTTCTGGAAATAATATTTCTTCTTGTTCCTCTGTTTCTTGAGTAAATATTTTTCTATACTTTTTAGTAACGGTTTCCTCGACTAATTCTCCATCCTGATATACACCAATTGAAAGAACTCTCTGCTCTTCGATCAACTCAGATATTTTTGCTAGTAATTTGGGAGGCGTTGCCGCATAAAACTCAAGGAATTCCCTTGGAACGTATAAATACTCTCCTTCGGAATTTCGAATACCGATTAATTCATTATTGTCTTTGAATTTAACGTCCACAAATTTTTTTATCGCCATATCTCCTAAATGCTTGCCAATTTTCATTATCCACTGTATCGCTAACAATGATTTACGGAATGCATCTTTAAGTCCAAAATTCTCAAAATCACGCTCAGCCATTTTCTGAGCAGCTTGTATCCCATATGCTGTGCCCATGGCACCGCCAGCAATCTTAATTAACTCAACCAGTTCAGGAATCGCTATTACAAATGAACCTTTTTTGACTCTTACTGGAAGTTCAAAATCGGTTTTTCTTAAATCTGGAGATTGCTGAAACATAAAAAACCTAACAGCCTCATCAAATCCTAACAAAGCCTGGGCAGACTTTCGAGCATCCATAAAACCTTCGTCAACCATCTCACCATCATATTTCAGATAACCCAGATACTTTTCTTCTTTTTCCATATTTAGTCCTGTAGGCCAGAATAAACCGGTTCGAGCGACCGCGAGGTGGCGTTTCCGGCAAACATCAGCCGAATTCGCCGGAAACGCCACCTCGCGCTACGCCCTTCGACAAACTCAGTACGGGCTTGGGCGGCCTTATTCCGGCCTACGCCTAATTTACACCCAACGGTTATCCCGAGTTTCCCGCATCAAATACACAGCAAGCAGGCTAATCGCCGCAGCCAACGAGACATAGCCGCCAACCCAGGCCAGCCCGCCTTCGGCGACCAGACGTTGCGCGATATAGGGCGCAAACGAAGCGCCAAGTATGCCGCCCAAGTTGTAGGCGGTTCCCGCGCCGGTATAGCGTAAGGCCGAGGGAAAAAGTTCCGGCAGCAAGGCTCCCATCGGCGCGAAGGTGGCTCCCATCAGGAACAGCTCCAAGGACAGGAAAGCGGTAATCATCAACGGGGAGCCGCTTTCCAGCATCGGCTTTAACAGAAAACCGGACAGGAATGCTAAGCTTCCGGCAACCAGTAAAACGGGCCGCCGTCCGAACCGGTCGCCTGCCCGCGCCGATATCGGTGTGGCCGCAGCCATAAACAACACGGCCACGCACAGCATGCCGAGAAATTGCTGCCGCGGGATTTGCAGCGTGGTGGTGCCGTAGCTCAGGGAAAACACGGTTGAAATATAGAACAGCGCATAGCACACGACCATCGCCATTGCCCCCAGAAACAACGGAGCGAGATGAGATTTAACTATATCCCGAAGCGGCAAGCCGACCTGCTGATGCTGCTGTAACACCTTGGCGAATACCGGCGTTTCAGCCAAGGCCAGACGCACATACAAACCGATCACGACCAAAACCGAACTGGCAAGAAACGGGAGCCGCCAGCCCCAGTCTTTAAACTCTTGCTCGGTCAGTAATTCAGCCAGCAGCAAAAAGCTGCCGGTCGCCAACAGAAACCCCACCGGCGGCCCCAACTGGGGAAACATGCCGTACCAGCCGCGCTTTCCGGCCGGGGCGTTCTCGGTCGCCAGCAGCGCCGCGCCGCCCCATTCTCCGCCCAAGCCGATGCCTTGACCGAAACGCAACAGGCACAGCAATGCCGGAGCCCATGCGCCGATCGCATCGTATCCCGGCAACAAGCCGATCAATGTAGTGGAGACGCCCATGACTAGCAGCGATGCGACCAAGGTTGTTTTGCGCCCGATGCGGTCGCCGAAATGCCCGAACAGCGCCGCGCCCAAAGGCCGGGTCAGAAATGCTACGGCAAAGGTAAGAAAGGAGCTGAGCGCCTGCGTTGTCGGATTACCGCCGGGGAAAAACACCGGGCCGATAACCAGTGCCGCGGCCATGCCGTAAATATAAAAATCGTAGAACTCGATGGCGGTGCCGATGAAGCTGGCTAAGGCGATGCGGAAGACTGAGGGGGAGGTGTTTTTTGTCATGTAAATATGCCCGCTCAAGTTTTGGATCGGCGCTACGAACACTCGTGTAGGGCGTGCCGTGCGTGCCGAAAGAAGCAATGTTACTCAGGTATCGGAAAGGCGCGCACGGCGCGCCCTACCGCATTAGTCCAATTTAATCCAATCTTCCAGCGCCTCGATAATGGCTTTCGCCTGATCTTTGCTGGAAATATTGAACTTCGATTTTTGCTTGTATTCGCCGTTTTGCTTCTGGTAACGGCGAATGGTGTATTTGTCGGGACCGTATTCCTCTTTGGCCCGATTCCAATCCTGGTAACGGTACATAACCGTAGCCCATGCACCCTTGGTCAGCACTTTTTTATCCAGCTCCTTGACTGTCTCAATGCCGCCGTCTTCGTATGTTACCGTCAATTCGTCTACTGTTTCAGTCATATTAACTCCAGGTAATTAGGCAACAGCCGTTCAAGCGAACGGGTGTTCCAGGATAATTGTTTCGTCTCTATCGGGGCCTGTTGACAGGATGGCAATCTTAACGCCGACCAGCTCTTCGATTCTCTTGATATAGGCTTTGGCGTTGTCCGGCAGCGCGTCAAAATCGGTCACGCCGGCAGTCGTTCCCGTCCAGCCCGGCATATCTTCAATAATCGCGTGACATTCTTCGTATTGATCCGCGCCTAAAGGCGCCGTTTCGGTAACGGCGCCGTTAAGCCGGTAAGCCGTGCAAATGCCGACCCTTTCCAGACCGTCAAGCACATCCAGTTTGGTTAGACAAATACCACTCAGGCTGTTCATTTTTGCAGACTTGCGCATGGAGACCGCATCAAACCAGCCAGTGCGGCGTTTGCGTCCGGTGGTGGCGCCAAACTCATGCCCGACAGTACCCAAATGATCGCCGTTCGCATCATGCAATTCGGTCGGGAAAGGGCCGTTGCCTACGCGCGTCGAATAGGCTTTGGTAATGCCCAGCACGTAATCGAGATCAAGCGGCCCGATGCCGGTGCCGGTCGCGGCGCCGCCAGCCGTAGTGCTGGATGAAGTCACATAAGGAAAAGTACCGTGGTCTATATCGAGCAGCGCACCTTGTGCGCCTTCAAACAACAGGTTTTTGCCTTGATCCTGGTATTTGTATAAAACCTCGCTGACATCGGTCAACATCGGCTTGATTTGTTCGCCCAGTTTCAGCATTTCATCCAGGCCTTTTTGATAATCGATAGCCTCGACATGATAGTAATTGGTCAGCATGAAGTTGTGGTATTCGACCAATTCCTTAAACCGTTCCGCGAATACCTCGGGATTTAAAAAGTCTCCCGCGCGCAGGCCGCGTCTTGCCGCCTTGTCTTCATACGCCGGTCCTATGCCGCGGCCGGTCGTGCCAATCGCCTTGCTGCCGCGGGCTATTTCGCGCGCCTGGTCAATCGCGACATGAACCGGCAATATCAATGTACAGGCTTCGCTGATCAACAACCGGTTTCTAACCGGAATACCGGCTTTTTCCAGCAATTCGATTTCTTCCAGCAAGGCGTTGGGCGATAAAACCACGCCGTTGCCGATCATGCACTCGACATTTTCCCGAAGAATACCGGACGGAATAAGATGCAAAACCGTCTTTTCCCCCTGTATAACCAGCGTGTGCCCCGCATTATGGCCGCCCTGAAACCGGATGACGGCTTCCGCCTGTTCCGTCAACAGATCAACCAGTTTACCTTTTCCTTCGTCACCCCATTGGGTACCGATGACAACGACATTTTTTCCCATGATTATTCCAAGCTTGCTAAGGGTCTAACGACCCAATTTTGATGATCTTGTTCCAGGACGGATGTACAGCCAAGTTCCTGAGCAGTTCCGGTTTGTCCCGGTAATTGTTGAACAACCGCCAGTCCTTCGGCGCGTAAATCCCTGATTTTTTCATGTAGCGCTGCATCGTCCAGATAGGGAGCGAATATCAAGGCCCGCTGTTCATTTTGATAGGATGCCTTGCCTAATACCGACAATACCTTCAAGTCCGCGCTAAAACCCGTCGCAGGACGCGCGCGTCCAAAAATGGCGCCGATATTGTCATAGCGTCCGCCTCGGGCAATCTCTCGGCCTACCGACGGCACAAAAGCCGCAAAAACCACGCCTGTGTGATAATGATAGCCGCGCAATTCAGCCAGATCGAAACTGATCGGCAACGCGGGGAAACAGGCGGTCAATTTATCCGCAATAGCTTCCAAATTCGCTAAAGCCTCCTTGACTTCGCCATTAGCCGCCAACAAAACGTCTCGGGCTTTAGCGATGGTTTCCTTGCCGCCATTCAATTGCGGCAATTTCAGGAACATGGCCTTTAGCTCATCATTGATGCTGTAACCGGCCATCAACTCCTGAAGCTCGGGCCTGGCCTTGCGCTGTAACACATCAAACAACTCGGCTTCCTGCGCGTCATCCAAGCCTGCCTGTCTTGACAGCGCCCGGTAGATGCCGACATGGCCCAAATCGAGATGCACATCTTGCAATCCCGACATCGCCAGCATTTCCAGCATCAGGCGAATGACCTCTACATCGCTTTCCTTACCGTCATGGCCGTAAAGCTCGGCGCCTATCTGCATCGGGCTTCTGGTTTTTTCGAGCGGATCGCCTTTGGTGTGCAAAATAGTCCCCGTATAGCAAAGACGGGTCGGCCACTCCGCGTTAAGATTATGCGCGTCGATTCTGGCAACCTGCGGGGTCATGTCCGCCCTGACCCCAAGCATTTCGCCGGTGATCTGATCGGTCAGCTTAAAGGTTTGTAATTCCAGGTCATGTCCTGATCCGGTCAACAAGGAATCCAAATAATCGATGAAGGGAGGTATGACCAACTCATATCCCCAGCAAGCAAACGTGTCCAGTATCTTACGGCGCAAGCTTTCAAGATGCTTAGCCTCTTCCGGCAAAATCTCTTCTATGCCGTCGGGCAAAAGCCAGGAGTCTTTTTGTTGCATGTTTTGTATGTCCACTCAAACAAAACGCCCCGAATATGGAGCGTTGGTTACGGGGTTCTTGTAGGGGTAACCGGCTGGTTGCCCCTACAAGAATTTTATCTTTACCTATTTTTGCTGCTTAAAATATTTAAAATAGTCGGAATCGGGATCAAGCACCATCATGCTTGAACTCGTAAACGTCTTTTTATAGGCGTTCAAACTGCGATAGAAAGTGAAGAATTCAGTATCCGCGCCATAGGCTTTGGCATAGATTTCCGCAGATTTTGCATCGCCTTCGCCGCGAAGCATTTCCGCATCCCGGAACGCATTCGCCATCGTAACAACCTGTTGCCTGTCGGCGTCGGCCCGAATTCTTTCAGCAGCTTCCGCGCCTTGCGATCTGAATTCACGGGCAACCCGCTCACGCTCGGCTTCCATTCTGCGAAACACGGAGCTACTGACTTCCTCCGGCAAATCGATGCGCATCACTTGCACATCAATAATTTCCATCCCTAAGTCGGCCGCAAGCGGCTTGGCGTTTTTAATCAGTATCTCACGAATTTCCTGACGATCCGTTGAAACCAGCTGCTTGATATTCCGCTTACCGAATTCACCGCGGAATGCGTCTTTAATGATTTGATCCAGGCGTAAATTAGCCTGATCCACATCACCGGCAACCACCGTATAGAAAGTAGTTACGTCACCGATGCGCCATTTAACAAAAGAATCGACGATAACGTTTTTCTTTTCGGCGGTTAAAAAGCGTTCAGGTTTGGCGGCCATCGTTTGAATACGCTTATCGAACTTCTTTACATTGTTGATAAACGGCCATTTAAAATGCAATCCAGGTTCGTAATCGTTCTTCACGATCTCGCCTAAACGGAACTTAATTGCCTTTTCTGTTTCACTGACGGTAAACATGCACATCATGCCGATAAACAACAATGCGCCAAGGCCTACCAATATTTTATTCTGTGTCATTAGCGTCCCCTTGCGTCACGGCCGCGGGTTGAAGTTCGCACAGCGGTAGGCTGAGCCGTCTCAACCTTTGCATGAGAAGGTTGTTCTGCTGTGCTTTGAGGAACGTTAGCTGGTTGAATCGAAGGCTGCTGCTGGATCATTTTATCTAATGGCAAATAAAGCATATTATTACTGCCTTTGACGTCAACCATCACAGTATTGGTCTCGGCCAATACCGACTCCATGGATTCGATATAAAGACGTTTTCTGGTCACATCCGGCGCTTTGGTATATTCGGCCAACAATTTGGAAAAACGGTTGGATTCACCTTCCGCCTGGGCGATAACCTGTTCTTTATAGCCCTCGGCTTCCTGTATTTTTCTCGCTGCGGCGCCGCGCGCTTTCGGCACAACGTCGTTGGAGTAGGCTTCCGCCTCATTGATCAAACGCTGCTCGTCTTCACGCGCCTTAATAGCATCTTCAAATGCGTTTTGCACCTGCTCAGGCGGCTGTGCATCCTGAAGGTTGACGCTGGTCACCTGGATTCCGGACTTGTAACTGTCCATTACATCCTGAATTTCTTTTTTAATCTGGGCTACGATTTCACTGCGTCCCTCGGTCAAAACAAAGTCCATTTTGCTGCTGCCGACCACGCCGCGCTGCGCGCTTTCGGTGACCTGCTTCAAGGTAGCCGCAGGATTGACTATATTGAAGATAAATTCCTTTGCGTCTTTGACCTGATACTGTACCGCCAAACGCACATCGACAATATTTTCATCTTTAGTCAGCATTAACGCTTCTTTCGGCACCGAGCCAAGAGCCTGTTCCGTGCCGCCGCTACGGTAGCCTACTTCAATGTAGCGCTGTTGCTTGACATCGACAACTTCAACCCGCTCGATAGGCGCAGGAAAATGCCAGTTCAAACCCGACTGAGTTGTCGCAACATACTTGCCAAAGCGGGTTTCAACACCCTGAGTCCCCTCATCGACAATATAAAAACCGCTTAATCCCCATAAAGCTATCGCACCGACTGCGAGAAAGCCAAGACTTTTCAAGGGAGGAAGTCCGGAAGAGTCGTCATCGCCCTCTTTACCGCCGCCAAAAAAACCGCCCAACTTTTCTTGCAATGAACGTATTGCCTCGTCTAGATCGGGTGGGCCTTTTTGATCGCCACGACCGCTCCAGGGATCTTTCTTATCACCGCCAGGCTCATTCCAGGACATAACTTTGCTCCATATGGGTTACTTAAATTTTTATCAAAAAGAGGCAACATTCCTTAAGCTTACCTACTCATGCTCGGTATTCTATCGTAAATATCTGCGAAAGGCGAAAGACTGAGGGCAAAAGGCTAAAAACCGGCCGCCCTCTTCTTTTGCCTTTTCAAATCACTTCCTCAACCTTAACTGATTTCAACAAACCCGAATACTTTGTATCAATTTCGACGACCAATTCATAGCCGCCAAAATCATCGGCTTTCTCGCTAATTATTTTGGCGCAAGAAAATAATTTCGCCCTTATATCGCCTTGACCGGGTTGCAAATAGCATTTTCTTTTGATTTTTGTATTTGAAAATATTTCAGCCAATGCCTGATAAAGCAGCTCGACTCCGTCCCCAGTTTCGGCGGACAACCATATCCGAACTGGATTTCCTAGATCATCCCGATCAATCCGCGGCTGAATATCAGCCAACAAATCTATTTTATTGAAAACTTCAAGCTGCCTGACTTCATTGGCATCAATATCTTCAAGCACCTGATTGACCTGATAAATCGTCTCGGCTCTGTCGGCGCTGCTGGCATCAATCACATGCAACAACAAATCCGCCTCGCTGGCTTCCTGTAACGTGGATTTAAACGCCGCCACCAACTCATGCGGCAAATGCCGTATAAAACCCACCGTATCGGCCACAACAATCTCACTGCTATTGGGCAGCTTGCAGTTGCGCAAGGTCGGATCCAAGGTGGCAAATAACTGATCCGCCACGTAAATATCGGCGCCTGTCAGCCTATTAAACAGGGTTGATTTACCGGCATTGGTATAGCCCACCAGGGAAACTGATGGAACTTCCGCTTTTCTTCTTTTGCTGCGCCCTTGATGTCTTTGCTTATCGACTTTATCCAAACGCTGTTGAATCTGTTTAATGCGCAAACCCAATAGCCGTCTATCGGTTTCCAGCTGGGTTTCACCCGGCCCCCGCAAACCGATACCGCCTTTTTGGCGTTCCAAATGGGTCCAACCGCGAACCAGTCGCGTCGATAAATGCTGCAATTGCGCCAATTCAACCTGTAGTTTGCCTTCAAAGGTTTGCGCGCGCTGGGCAAAAATATCAAGGATCAAGCCATTCCTATCGACCACGCGAACGCCCAAAAAGCCTTCAAGATTTCTTTCCTGACTGGGTGAAAGCGGGTGATTGAATAAAACAATGTCGGCCTCATAGGTCTCGATGATACCTTTAAGCTCTTCAAGCTTGCCTTTGCCGACAAAATATTTTGGATCGGGTTTTTTGCGGCTGCCTGTTACCACATAGACAGGATCGGTTCCGGCGGACTTAGCCAATTCTTTTAATTCTAAAAGATCCTCCTGCCCGGAATGAAATGTCAGATGAACAAGGACTGCCCGCTCACCTGATTCGGGACGATCAAACAAATAAATACCCCATAGATATGATTATAAAAAAGATTTATTTTTCCTGCGCATGCCGATGCCCAGCAGAATTGCCGACAGAGAAAAAACATTCACACAAAAGCCCAATTATTCTTCACTGGAATCATGGTCATGGGTCAGCTTTACCGCTTTACTCGGTACAATGGTCGATATGGCGTGCTTATAAACCATTTGGCTGGAGGTATTTTTAAGCATGACCACGTACTGATCGAATGAATCCACTTTTCCCTGTAACTTTATCCCATTAACAAGAAAAATAGAAACAGGTGTATGCTCTTTTCTAAGAGCATTTAAAAAATTATCCTGCAAATTTTGACCTTTTGACATCCCATTTCTCCTTATTATTTTTTAATAACTATCGATTAAGATAACTGTAATTACAAATCAACACAAATCAATACTCCGGTTTCAGAATATTTTTTTAATCTACACACGCATATTCAGAACATTCCCAGTTTTATCTGCTGATAACCCAATACGATGGGGTATATTTTTATAAATTCAAGTACGACTGACCTGCTCAGCATCACCTTACCGTCCCATTTAAATCAGGACAACCGGTAAAACGCAACCAATTTAACTTACTTCAACGGGAATCTTGCCGATCCTGGCCTGCCAAATCTTTGGCGCGGTTTGATGCACCGAGACACCCTGCGTATCAACCGCGACCATAACCGGCATATCCTCTACAACAAACTCGTGTATGGCTTCCATGCCGAGATCTTCAAAAGCGACAATACGCGATTTACGGATGGCTTTTGACACCAGATAAGCCGCACCGCCGACCGCCATCAAATAAACCGCCTTATGTTTTTTAATCGCGGCAAGCCCCTCTGGCCCGCGTTCAGCCTTGCCGATCATGCCGAGCAAGCCGGTTTTATCCAGCATGACTTCGGTGAACTTATCCATCCGCGTCGCAGTAGTGGGGCCTGCCGGCCCCACCACCTCATCACGAACCGGATCGACCGGCCCCACGTAATAAATGAATTTATTGGTAAAATCAACGCTTTTGGGCAATGCCTCGCCCCGTTCAAAAAGCTCAGCCATTCGCTTGTGCGCCGCATCCCGTCCGGTCAGCAGGGTACCGCTAAGCAATAAGGTTTCTCCCGGTTTCCAGCTTGCCAGGTCCTGCTGCGTCACTGTGTCCAGGTTAATTCTGCGAGCGGTGGCGCCTGCATGCCAAGCGATTTCCGGCCAATCTTCCAGGCGCGGCGGTTTAAATTCGGCGGCGCCACTGCCGTCCAGAACAAAATGTACATGCCGGGTGGCGGCGCAATTAGGGATGATCGCAACCGGCTTGTTGGCCGCATGCGTCGGATAATCATTGATTTTTATATCCAGCACTGTGGTAAGTCCGCCCAAACCTTGTGCGCCAATCCCCAGCGCATTGACTTTGTCATACAGTTCCAGCCTCAGTTCTTCAAGCGCATTGCAAGGACCGCGCGCGATCAGCTCATGAATATCTATCGACCCCATGCATGCCTGCTTTGCCATGAGCATCGCTTTTTCGGCGGTGCCGCCTATACCTATACCCAGAATGCCGGGAGGACACCATCCCGCTCCCATAATTGGGACGGTTTTCAACACCCAGTCGACGATACTGTCCGAAGGATTGAGCATCGCAAACTTTGCCTTGGCTTCGGAGCCTCCGCCTTTGGCGGCTATGTCGATGTCGAGCGTATCGCCGGACACGACTTCCATGTGTATTACCGCCGGAGTATTGTCCTTGGTATTGATGCGTTTCCCTGCGGGATCAGCCAATATCGAAGCTCGCAGCACATTATCAGGATGCAGATAAGCACGCCGGACACCCTCGTTGATCATATCGGCAACACTCATATTTGCATCCCACCGGACATTCATCCCGATCTTTAAAAACACCGTAACAATGCCGGTATCCTGACAAATCGGGCGATGGCCTTCCGCGCACATCCGCGAGTTGATCAGGATTTGCGCGATAGCGTCCTTCGCCGCCGGATTCTCTTCCTTTTGATAGGCCTCATGCATGGCCTTGATAAAGTCCAGCGGATGATAATACGAAATATATTGCAGCGAATCGGCAATGCTTTGAATAAGATCGTCTTGACGAATAATTCTCATCGAAGGTTCCCTGTTATATGCTTGCTAAGAATTCAGGCGGCCTATTATATCCGAACAGCTTGTGTTTGTGGCACGCGAACATGATTTGGCGCTGACTGATACAATCAATCAGCGCAGGGTACTAGAAAAATGGATTGTTATCCAAGGCAAAACCCGCCGCGTTCCTGTGCCCTCCTCCACCAAAACTTTGCGCCAGATGACCAACATCGTAATCGCCGATCGAACGGAGCGAGAAATTCCATTGCTGCTTTTTGCCGTCATACTGATAGGTCATCCCAAACGTACCTGATTTTTCGGCTAATACATGTCCCAAATCGCTTGAAAATAATGACGGCGCATTAACGGCAAGACCGACCTGCCCGGCAACCGAAACATTGTGCGCCGACTTGACCAGCCTCTGCACCATGTTTGCAAACTGCTTAACCTGTATGCGGCCCACCGCCAGCAATTCAGGCAGATCAAGCGCGCCAATCTCGGCAAATGTAATTGGGGTTCGCTCATACAACGCCGATGTAATTTCGCGGGTGCCGTCCAGTTTGAATCGCCAAAGATCACGGTCTTCGATATGCAACAGGATTTGAGGCGGTTTCAAATCGTGAAAAAAATACTGCCAAGTTAAGATGCACCCACTCCGCGACAAATCGAAATTGACCGACAAATTTTCAGGAACGGGTTGTGCGTTGAAAAAATCATTGCATTGCTCCATCGCCGTCATGTGATGGTCAATCAGGATGATCCGGCCTGCTTTCGCGGAAGCATCGACTAATAGCTGAGGCGAATAGGAGAAATCCAATATATACAGTACCGCTCCCGGCTCAAAATCGGGCATATCGTCACCATAACGGGCAGGAATATAACGGACTTGATGACCCAACTTACAAAATGCGCTCCATGCCGCGCCCAAGCCATCCAAACAATCGCCATGATAAATAACTAAGGTTTCACTGGTTTCTGACATGTTTTTTAAAAGTCCCTGCGCTGAATAGGCCGATTGCTGTTGCCGTTATATTTGATTGTATTTTACACGAACCAAATCCTAATCATACGCGCACGCACAGATCTTTCGGCATCAACCCCAAAAACAGCCTATCCGGGCGTGCAGGTAGCGAAACGAATTTATAGAATTTATATATGAACAGGCGCAGGCTGCTGCTTTTTATAGCCTGACAGTCTGACGGCTTGTAAAGCCTAACTTATTTGGTGCGGGATGATTTAGGGATATTTTCAGAGGGGCGGATTAACTGTGTTTATTTGCTTTACCCTCGTTATCATTCAATAACGGCAAGGCCTCGTTACGACTTAGCGGTACAATCTCCACGGCCCCTAAGCCCTGGATGCCCAATTTTTTTGCAGCCGCATAGGATAAATCCATGTCTCTTTTTCCATGAAAAGACCCTCGATCATTGATCCGAACCACAACGCTACGATGATTCTTGAGGTTGGTAACTTTAGCGTAAGATAACAGGGGCAGCGTTTTATGTGCTGCGGTCATTGCATACATGTCGTACTTTTGACCGCTGGCAGTCTGCCTGCCGTGAAACTCAGAACCATACCAGGAAACCGTGCTTGGACGATTATTTGCCTGATGTTTGGTTTGATGGACTTTTGCTGCGGAGTGTTTGGAAATTTTCTTGACCGAGCGATGTTCGGACGCTTCCGCCGTTTGTATCGGGTTAACAAAATAACTGCATATAAAAAAAACAGGAACTGCTAGCATGATTTTATTCATAAGATAGAGCCTTTTTTATTTAATCTGGCTCCATCTTAACTTAACAAGTCTTAAGTGTAGCTTAAACTCACAAAATCAATGCCTTGTTAAACCCCCAACTCATCTGACTGTTTTTTTAAGTTATACGCGCATTCGCGAACTTCACCCTCTTAGGGGAGCGCTGAACAAATCGACTCCGTTCGTCCCTGGGAACGTGCATGAAATAACTTGAGCAAGTTTTATTTTTCATTTTTTAACCATGAAGGACATGAAGGGGCATGAAAGGCTTAAGTCTTCATGTCCTTCATGCTCTTCATGGTAATTGCCTAAATTAATTTATGCATGATCCTTAGCTGCCGAAGGACTCAATCAGCGCTTCCTTAGCAAATTTAGCCTATCGCAACCAGACCTAAAAACCGAAAGAAACATAGGCGGCGATGGCGGCGACGCCAATCACAACCAGTTTAATTTTATTCAGCAAAGACAGCTCTTCCCAATAATAAAGCAAACTTGCTTTCTTATGCGCACAGTAAGAAAACAGGTTTTCTTTGCATCGCCGGCAAAAAGGCGGCAATGCCCGCCACAGCCAATAAAGCCCCGCGATGACAAAAGCCACTAGGATATAAAAGACAATAATCTGAGTTTGATGAGTGTCGGTATGAAACAGATGCTCAACGAAGTGATCGAGAGAGGACTCGATAAACTCAAACGCAAGATGAAGAAAATGGAGGATGTTGACGAACAGGAAATGGACCAGCCCGGACAATAAATCGAATGCTACATCAGGCACCGCGATAACCGTAACGACAGTGCCCAGGATAAATCCCCGGACTATATTTTGTCGCGCTTTATGCTTGGCCACATGTTCAACCAGCAACTCCCTGTCTGCATTTTCCATACTGACAAAATGGGCACCAACAAAATAAGGAAAATGAGTCTGGTTTGGATCGCTATCTCTGCAATACACAACCTTGCAACACGTCACTATGATCGTCATGGTGGAGATGAGCAATATCTTGATTGCCAGATAATCGCCTTCTTTAAGCGCATCATCGCAATTAAAAGCTATGCCGCTAGCACTGATATTAACGTTGCGAACGCCGTCTTCCTTAAACTGCCAGTCCGGCACGTTTTTTTTCAGGCCGGGCAATAGCGTTACTCCCCGCACCCTGTGTTCAACATTTATCGTCGTCGGGGGAATATCCAAAATTTCATCGACAGTAGCGTATAGGTCGGTCACCAGCTGTTCATCTATTTTTTTATAAAACAGATTAACCTCGTCATAAATTCGAAAAGCAGCCCTTCGATTTTTATTTTTCATCATGCCGACCTTATCCATAATCCACAACCTCTACACTTTTTATTGCCAGGCTTTGATTACATTTATCACACTTCAAACATGTCTGAGCACGACATACTAACCCACCCAAACCCTGGCGTTTCTAAACAGGCGCATCCACGCGCCGTATTCATCCCAATCGTCCGGGCGCCATGAGTTTTGCACGGTCCTGAAACAGCGCTCGGGATGCGGCATCATAATGGTAAAGCGTCCGTCCGTGGTGGTCAGCCCGGTAATGCCGAACGGCGAACCGTTGGGATTGGCGGGAAATTCGGTAGTTAATTCGCCGTAGTTATCGACATAACTCAACGCCACTGCGCCCGCTTCCAGCGCAACCGCAGGGTCCTCGGCAAATTCCGCGCGCCCTTCGCCATGCGCAATGGCGACCGGCATTCGGGAACCTTCCATACCGGTGAACAATATCGACGGCGATTTCTGCACTTCAACCAAAGCCACGCGCGCTTCGAATTGTTCCGAGTTGTTGCGCATAAAACGCGGCCAATGTTCTGCGCCGGGGATAATGTCTTTTAATCCCGACATCATCTGGCAACCGTTACAAACACCCAAACCGAACGTGTCGGGGCGTTGGAAAAAGGCGGCAAATTCATCGCGGCAGCGCGGGTTGAACAATATCGATTTTGCCCAACCGCCGCCTGCGCCCAGTACGTCGCCGTAGGAGAAACCGCCGCAGGCGACCAGACCGGTGAAATCAGCCAGGCTCACCCGTCCATGAATAATATCGCTCATGTGTACGTCGATGCTGGTGAACCCGGCACGGTCGAATGCCGCAGCCATTTCCACATGACCGTTAACACCTTGCTCACGCAGTATCGCGACTTTGGGTCTTGCCGTATTTTTAAACCGTGCGGTCACATCGTCATTGACGTCAAAGGTCAACGCAACATTCAAACCGGGGTCTTCATCGTCAGTAATCCGCTCGAACTGTTGCTGCGCGCATTCCGGGTTATCGCGCAAGGCCTGCATTTTGTAGCTGAGTTCGGACCAGACGGTCTGCAATTCGGCCCGGCCGGCGGAATAAATAATCTCGCCCAAATGGCGGATATTCAGTTGCTGCTCGGCAATTGCTCCCTGCATTGCTCTACCTCCTGCATCCCTGCAGTTGTCATCAATGACCTTGCCGATCACATAAATGCAATCGATTAGGCCCGATTGTTTCAACAGCTCCACGACATCCTTGCAGTCGCTCTGACGCACTTGCAGTACCGCACCCAGCTCCTCGTTAAACAAAGCGCCCAGTACATCCTCGCCCAGGCTGTCGAGGGTCAGGGCCACACCGAGCCTGCTGGCGAACATCATTTCCGCGACCACCGCCAGCAAGCCGCCATCGGAACGGTCATGGTAGCTCAGCAGTTTGTCCTGGGAGTTCAGTGTTTGTATGCTATCAAAGAAAGCTTTCAACAGACTTGCGTCATCCAGGTCGGGACAATCATCGCCGAGCTGGTTGTAGACTTGCGCCAGCACCGAACCGCCTAAACGGTTTTTACCTGCGCCCAGATCAACCAAGATCAAGGCGCTGTCTTCATCCGGCACGCAGCGTAATTGCGGAGTCAGGGTTTTATTTATATCGGCGACCGGCGCAAACGCGGTAATCACCAGCGACAACGGCGCTGTCAGCGTTTTTTCAATGTCACCGTCTTTCCACACGGTCTTCATCGACAAGGAATCCTTGCCGACCGGTATTGCAATACCCAGCGCCGGACACAATTCCATGCCCACCGCTTTGACGGTGTCGAACAATGCCGCATCTTCGCCTGGGTAACCTGCGGCAGCCATCCAGTTGGCGGACAGTTTGATTTTTTTCAAGGAATCGATGCTTGCGGCGGCGATATTGGTGATCGCCTCGCCTATCGCCATGCGGCCGGATGCCGGGGCGTCGATCACCGCAATCGGCGAACGTTCGCCCATCGCCATCGCTTCGCCGGTCACAGAATGAAAGCCCACGGCGGTGACGGCCACATCGGCCACCGGCACTTGCCAGGGGCCGACCATTTGGTCGCGGGCCACCAGCCCGGTTACCGAGCGGTCGCCGATATGGATCAAGAAACTTTTGTCGGCGACGGCCGGGAATGCCAGCACGCGCTTGACCGCTTCGTCCAGCGTGATGCCGCTGACATCCAGCGCTTTGGTGTTGGCTGGAACATGCTCGACATTGCGGTGCAGCTTCGGCGGTTTACCGAATAATACCGACATCGGAATATCGACCGGCTTATCGCCGAGCAAGTCGTCGCTCAGCGTCAAATGCTCTTCGTCGGTCGCCTCGCCGATCACCGCAAACAGGCAGTGTTCGCGTTCGCAAAAAGCGCTGAACAATTCCAGCGATTCCGGCTTAATCGCAACTACATAACGCTCCTGCGCTTCGTTGCACCAGATTTGCATCGGCGACATGCCGATATCGGCGTTGTGCACCTTGCGTAACTCGAAGCGGCCGCCTCGGTCGCAGTCATGGATGATTTCCGGCACCGCGTTGGACAAGCCGCCCGCGCCAATATCATGGATCGACACGATCGGCGTGTCGGCCCCCATCGCGTTGCAATGGTTGATGACTTCCTGGCAACGGCGCTCCATTTCGGGGTTTTCCCGCTGCACCGAGGCGAAATCCAGGTCTTCCGAACCTGCGCCGGAAGCCTGCGAGGAGGCCGCCCCGCCGCCCAGCCCGATCAACATCGCCGGGCCACCCAAAATGATGATCAGCGAACCGGCCGGAATCGGCTGTTTATTGACCAGCATCGGCCGGATATTGCCGAGGCCTCCGGCGATCATGATCGGTTTATGATAGCCCCGGAATTCATTGTCCTTGCCCGGAACCGCTTGCTCGAAGCTGCGGAAATAACCGGTCAGGTTGGGCCTGCCGAATTCGTTATTAAACGCCGCGCCGCCGAGCGGGCCTTCCAGCATGATGGTCAGCGCCGAAGCGATGCGTTCCGGCTTGCCGTTATCGGCTTCCCAGGGCTGGGGGAATCCGGGGATTCTCAAATGCGACACGGAAAACCCGGTCAAGCCTGCTTTGGGTGCAGAACCGCGGCCGGTTGCGCCTTCGTCGCGAATTTCGCCGCCGGAGCCGGTTGCCGCGCCCGGATAAGGCGAAATGGCGGTCGGATGATTGTGCGTTTCCACTTTCATCAGCAAATGCGCGTCTTCTTCGACATAAGCGTATTCGCCGGTTTGCGGATTACGGATAAAAACCCGCTCGGTTGAACCGACCATGACAGAAGCGTTATCGCTGTAGGCCGACAAGATGCCTTCCGGGCTTTTTTCCGCAGTATTGCGGATCATCTTAAACAACGATTGCGCCTGCTCCACGCCATCTATCGTCCAGTCGGCGTTAAAAATCTTGTGCCGGCAATGCTCGGAATTGGCCTGGGCAAACATCATCAGCTCGACATCTGTCGGGTTCCTGCCCAAGGCTTGAAAGCTCTCGGTCAGGTAGTCGATTTCATCATCGGACAAAGCCAGACCCAGTTCCGTATTAGCGCTAACCAACGCGTCACGGCCTTGCTCTACTATGGCAACATGCATTAACGGCTTGGGCTGATGATGAGCAAACAATTCGGGCTCGACGTCGCCGTCCACAACGGTTTGGGTCATACGGTCGTGCAATAACGCTTTTACGGCGGCAGGCAGCGGGATATTGGCGTCCAGCGTGTACTCAACGCCCCGCTCGATCCGGTTAACTGCGGATAACCCGCAACGCTGGGCAATCTCGGTCGCCTTGCTCGACCAAGGGGAAATCGTGCCTGAGCGCGGTACGACCAGCAAATGCGTCCCGGCAATTCCGTTGCCTGCATGGATGGAGCCGTAAGCCAATAACTGCTTTAGAATTGCCAACTGGTCGTCGTCCAAGTCATGCTCAATATCGATGAAGTGAATAAACCGGGCCGAGACGGCCTTGACAGCAGGCTCTATCGACTGAAGTTCAGCCAGTAGTTTATTAATGCGGAAATCGGAAAGCGCGGAAGTTCCAGAGATTTTTAACATGTGTAAAAATAAGGTTCAAGGTAAAAGGCAAAGGCTAAAGGCTAAAGGCGAAGGGGCTAAAAAAGCCGTTTCGCCTTTAGCCTTTAGCCTGATAAATCACTTAGCCAAATCGGCCTTAATGGTGTCATACAACAGTGTCAACAAACTTAAACTCCCTGCGTCAGACACCGGTTTCTGTTCTTTATCCAGAATAACGACATCGGTCTGCCGGTTGTTTTCCACCATTTTGAGAACATATTCGTATTCATCGATATTAAGCCCAACGAAAAAAAAGACGCCCTCATCCCAAATAGATCCGTCTTCCACTTTCTGTTTGTTCGGCTCGTACTGGACTTGAAAAAATCGTTGGTCCTGGTTGCGGTTGGTCACTTCAAGAGCGTTCCGGCTCAATGCCTTGCCGACTATACGCCATGCCTGGTTTGGCGGCGCACCGATATGCAATCGCTTTGCCCCATCCTCGGCGTCAACCAGTTCAATCTGGATAAATTTACGCTCGATATCCGCCGCTGTTTCGGTTGACGGGTCGGCTGGAGCCGCATCGACGGTCTCGGCAGCCGGGGCGGCAGGAACGTTTTTAATTGAGTCGCCGGCAAGATCGGCCGGCAAGACCAACGGCGGAATTTCAGTGGTGAACTGATAATCTTTTTCTTTGTCAGGAAATAAATTTTTTATGTAACTGCAGGCCGATAGATTGACCAACACAGCAACGATAATGGGTAAACCGATTTTAATTTTCATAAGGTATTCGTAACGTATTAGCTAGTTACTGTTCAGCAGGCAAAGACAGTTCAAAGCTCAAAAAATTATTACACTTCTCACCTTTCATTAACCTTTCAAACAACTTCGGCCTGACGCATCGCGTCTCGAACCGCGTCGAAGCAATCTTCGGTCAGCCAAGTTAGAGGTAAGCGTATGCCTTTGCCCATCAACCCCATCTCGGCAACCGCCCATTTGACCGGAATCGGATTGGACTGAATAAACAGGTTCTTATGCAGCGACATCAATTTTTTGTCGATGGCTAAAGCCGTTTCATTGTCTCCGTCTATCGCCGCCATGATCATTTCATGCACCAGCTTTGGCACAACATTACCGGTTACGGTAATGCTGCCGTTGCCGCCCAGCAGGCAAAATTCACGACTGGTCGCATCATCGCCGGTGTAGATTGCGAAATCATCACCGGTCAAATCACGGATTGCTTTAACCCTGGACAAATCCCCGGTCGCCTCTTTAACGCCGACGATGTTCTTGATATGAGACAAGCGGCCAACGGTTTCCGGCAACATGTCGCAGGCTGTGCGCCCCGGCACGTTATATAAAATCTGCGGAATATCGACGGCATCGGCAATAGCCTTGTAATGCAGGTACAAACCTTCCTGAGTAGGCTTGTTGTAATAAGGAGTCACGATCAGGCAGGCATCGGCTCCGGCTTCTTTGGCTAGCCGGGTCAGATTGATCGCTTCGGTCGTCGCGTTTGCGCCGGTTCCGGCAATCACCGGTATCCTGCCGCTGGCATAATCAACGATAGACTTGATAACATCACAGTGCTCATGCTCATCCAGCGTCGCCGACTCGCCTGTGGTGCCGACGGCGACCAAAGCGTCCGTTCCTTCTGCAATATGAAATTCCACCAACTTTTTTAAACTTTCCTTATCCACCGCACCGCGTTCATCCATCGGCGTTACTAAGGCTACGATACTACCTTGAATCATGAAATCTCTCGATCAGAATTAATACAGTTAAAAACTGGGAACATTATAACAAGCAAATAACTTTGTAGGGGCGGATTTATCCGCCCCTAAATGAATGAATTCGACCCAACAAAGCCAACATGCAAGCACTAGACGGACGGAGTTTATCTGGATACCCAGCTAACATTTTACCGGTATTTAGCCAGAAAACGATCCAGCGTATTGGCGAAATCCTGCTTTTCTCGCTGACCGAGAGGCGGCGGACCTCCCGATGCTTGACCGGTACTGCGCATTTCCTCCATAAAATCCCGTATGGCTAATCGCTCCCTGATATTTTCTTTGGTGTAAAGCTCGCCACGAGGATTAATCGCATGGGCATTTTTTGCTATCACTTCAGCAGCCAGCGGAATATCGGCGGTAATAACCAGATCATTTTCCTGTAAATGTTTGACAATGTAATTATCGGCCACATCAAAACCGCCAGAGACCTGCACCGCCTTGATGACCTTGGAGGGAGGTACGGTTAAAAACTGATTGGCAACCAGCGTTAGCGGCACCTGTTTTCGTTCCGCCGCGCGGAATAAAATATCCTTAACCATATTAGGACAAGCGTCCGCATCGACCCAAATTCTCATTATGTAACCCTTGGTCCCGTTAATTTAGCTGCAAACTTTAATATAGTGCGTTATAATGCGCTGATATACAAAACATTTCTCCGCGCTATCCGCGCATTCTATATTTCCAACAGGTAAATCCATGTCCAATGATGTTTCAACATTTCCCTCTTTTAGTGATTTAGCCCTGATTGAACCGGTGCTAAGAGCACTGAAAGATGTCGGTTATGAAACACCCTCACCCATACAAGCACAAACCATCCCGCTCCTACTGCAAGGCAAAGACGTCCTGGGGCAAGCACAAACAGGAACCGGCAAAACCGCCGCGTTTGCATTACCCATTTTGTCACGCATCGACCTGAAGCAAAAAGACCCGCAAGTGCTGGTGCTGGCGCCAACCCGCGAACTGGCCATTCAGGTGGCGGAAGCGTTTCAACGTTATGCCGCGCATTTAAAAGGCTTCCATGTGCTGCCCATCTACGGCGGACAGGACTACAGCACCCAATTACGCCAGCTGAAGCGCGGCGCTCATGTGGTGGTCGGCACGCCTGGCCGGGTCATGGATCATATGCGTAAAGGCACGCTTAACCTGAAAGGGCTCGGCTATCTGGTTCTTGATGAAGCCGATGAAATGCTGCGCATGGGCTTTATTGACGACGTGGAATGGATTCTTGAACAAATCCCCGAACAAAGACAAATCGCGCTGTTTTCAGCGACCATGCCTACGGTGATCCGCAAGATCGCTCAGCAATACCTGCATGAACCCGAGCATGTCACCATCAAAGTCACCACCACATCGGCTGAAAACATACGCCAACGCTATTGGCTAGTCAGCGGCATACACAAACTGGACGCACTGACCCGCATCCTGGAAGTCGAAACCTTTGACGGCATGATTATCTTCGTCAGAACCAAAACCGCAACCGTTGAACTGGCGGAAAAGCTGGAAGCGCGCGGTTATTCGGCAGCCGCGATTAACGGCGACATGTCTCAAGCACTTCGGGAACGCGCTATCGCCAACCTGAAAAACGGCAAACTGGATATTTTGATAGCGACTGACGTTGCCGCGCGCGGACTGGACGTAGACCGCATCACCCACGTCGTCAACTATGACATTCCTTACGATACCGAATCCTATGTTCACCGTATCGGCAGAACAGGACGCGCGGGCCGCACCGGCGACGCCATCCTGTTTATCGCTCCCAGGGAAAGAAATCTGCTGAATAATATCGAAAGGGCGACCAAGCAAAAAGTTGAAGAAATGGGTTTGCCTTCAACGGAAGTTATTAACAATAAACGCATTTCCCGTTTCAAACAGAACATTACCGACACCCTGGCTGCGGAAGAGCTGAGCTTTTTCAGCCAATTGATAGAGCAATACCAGCAGGAACACAATGTCAGCGCGTTGGAAATAGCAGCCGCACTGGCAAAACTGGTTCAGGGCGATACGCCGCTGTTAATGCAAAACCCGCCGAAAAGATCCAAAGACAGCCGGGACGACAGGCCGTCAAGAGATAGAGACGACAGATCATCGAGATCCGACAGGCCTCAAAAAGACCGCAAACCAAAGCGCGTCTTCGAGGGCGGGGCCAATATTGAAATGGAAATGTATCGCATTGAAGTCGGTCATAACCACGGCGTAAAACCCGGTAATATCGTTGGCGCCATAGCCAATGAAACAGGCATCGACGGCGACCATATCGCCCGCATCAGAATACAAGACAACTACAGTACCGTTGAATTACCGGCGGGTATGCCGAAAGAATTATTTCAGGAACTGAAAAAAGTCAGGGTAGCCGGCCAGCAACTTAACATATCCAAAATGGATGAAAGTGCTAAAAAAGCGGCGAAAACCGACGATGACGCGAGAAAAGTGGATAAAAGCAAAAAAAGAGTAGGTTCGACATCCAGACGGGCCAAACCGAAAGCCGGCGAATAACCTACAGCTCTACTGGCCGCCTCCCCGTTATCATTCATTTCAGGAGTCCAAAGTTTGCTTTGGACTCCATCATTGATCGCATCCGCGCCGCTTGGTCGATATTAATCGATCCGCTTGCTACTGATTCCAGATACAAACCCCGCCCGCTTTTTCAATCGCTTCCAGGCGCTGTTGATGGGCGTTTAATTCCTCCTCCGTGCAACGGACGACCTTTAAGGGAGGACGATCCGCCGATAAATATTTAATCCCACTGTTTACAATCACCTCTTCCGGCCTTGCCTGCCCCTCATCCAGCAACGAGGACTGTCCGCCGGTCATCAACAAAAACACATCGGCCAGAATTTCAGCATCCAGCAAAGCGCCGTGCAGCTCCCGGTGACTGTTATCGATGCTGTAGCGTTTGCACAGCGCATCCAGACTGTTACGCTGCCCCGGATGTTTTTTTCTGGCGTAGGTCAGCGTATCGAATACTTTGCTGTAATCGGTGACTGTTCCTGTGCCATTATTCAACAGTGAAAATTCGTAATTAATAAAGCCGACATCGAACGGCGCATTATGAATGACCAGCTCGCCCCCCTGAATAAACGCAATAAAATCCTTCACGACGCTCGCAAAGACCGGCTTATCCTCTAAAAACTCATTAGTGATGCCGTGAACCTCAATTGCGCCGTCATCAATGACGCGCTCGGGATTAATATAAGCATGAAAGCGCTTGCCCGTTAAGCGGCGATTAACCACCTCCACGCAACCTATCTCGATAATCCTGTGCCCTTCCTGCGGATTTAACCCGGTCGTTTCGGTATCGAGAACGACCAGCCGATTTGTAAATGTTCGTTTGTCCACTAGCCACCTTGAGCTTTATTAATCATCGTTTAAGTATAAATTTTTTAACCCGGCATTACTTATTAATTTTTCAAATCCAGGCACTTGAGAAGTTTGGTCACTATTCTTTAATATTTTTCTGTTAGAATTTGGTCATATCGGCCCGGCGGATTAAAGCCGGCAAACTCGAATAACGTTATTTTTCGGCATATTACAGAAGACATTGTTATGACTATCAAGAAAATCCAACCCGATAAAAGCAAGCTGGATAAAATCGTGACCGATGCACGGCGCAATCAGGAACTCAGGGAGCAATCTTACCGCGGCCAGGCTCTTAAGTTATACCCTTGGGTCTGCGGCCGTTGCGCCCGCGAATTCGACCATAAAAACCTGACCGAATTGACCGTACATCATAAAAACCATAACCACGACGACAACCCGTCCGACGGCAGCAACTGGGAATTATTATGCCTTTATTGCCATGACAACGAACACTCAAGATACGAAGAAACCCGTTTTGGCGGCTCGGCAGCAGGCAAATCGACTGCGCCTGCCGCCACTCACAATCCATTTGCAGATCTAAAATCCCTGCTAAATAAATAAGCCGGTCGCAAAAATAAGGAGTTGCCGGAATCAAAGATTCTCAATCAATACATCCGCAAACTCGCTGCATTTGACTTCTGTAGCCCCATCCATCAACCGGGCAAAATCATACGTCACCCGTTTACTGGAGATAGCGGCATCCATCGCATTAATGATCGCATCGGCGGCCTCGGTCCAACCCAAATAGCGCAGCATCATTTCGCCGGACAGGATTAGCGAGCCCGGATTGACTTTATCCAGATCGGCATACTTGGGCGCCGTTCCGTGCGTGGCCTCAAACACAGCAGTGCCGGTTTGATAGTTGATATTGCCGCCGGGCGCAATGCCGATACCGCCGACTTGCGCGGCCAAGGCATCGGACAAATAGTCGCCGTTCAAATTCAAGGTGGCGATTACATCGAAGTCCTCGGGCCGGGTCAAAACCTGCTGCAAGGTGATATCCGCGATCGCATCTTTAATAAAAATGCGGCCTTTTGCCAAGGCCTCGGCCTGCACCTTGTTTGCCGCCTCTACGCCGAACTCGGCGCGGGTTTTCTCCCAATGTCCCCAGGTATAAATCTGCTCGGGATATTCGCGTTCCGCCAACTCATAAGCCCATTTACGAAACGCCCCCTCGGTGTATTTCATGATATTGCCTTTATGGACAATGGTCAGTGATTTACGCTTATTGGCGATCGCATAATCGATAGCCGAACGAACCAGACGCTCCGTGCCTTCCCGCGACACCGGTTTTACGCCTATGCCCGAAGATTCCGGGAAACGGATTTTTGCGTATTGCTTGGGAAAGTTCTCTTTCAGCAGATTCAGGAAAATCTTTGCCTCATCGCCGCCCTGTTCAAACTCGATACCGGCGTAGATGTCCTCGGTATTCTCCCTGAATATGACCATATCGACGGCTCCGGGATTTTTTACCGGCGACGGCACGCCCTTAAACCATCTGACCGGACGTAAACACACATACATATCCAGTAACTGGCGCAAAGCTACATTAAGGGAACTGATACCGCCGCCTACCGGTGTGGTTAACGGGCCTTTAATGGATACCAGATAGTTCTTGCAGGCCTCGACCGTTTCATCGGGAAGCCAGGTATCAAACAGCCGGTTAGCCTTTTCTCCTGCATACACTTCCATCCAGTGAATTTTCTTTTGCCCGGAATAGGCGCTTGCAACGGCCGCGTCCAAAACGCGGACGGCGGCGCGCCAAATATCCGGCCCTGTACCGTCGCCCTCGATAAAAGGAATAATCGGATTATCCGGCACCACAAGCTTGCCGTTTTGTACGGTAATCGCGCTGCCGTTTGGGGGTGGATTGAGCGTAAGACTAGCCATAACAACTCCTTCAAATAACATTGAGTAATGCTGCATAAGGTAGCGACGTCGAACCGCACCAACAGTAGGCGCATTAGACGACGTCTCCACGGACTTTTTTCATCATAACAAAAGCACGCCGATTTGCATCATTTAAGCTCTGCAACTGGATAAAGACCGGCCTAAAGCACTATAATTAGCTGTTTTTTTTAATTTGATGGAGAAATGAATGCACGCAGTTACGTTAATAAAAGGCGATGGTATCGGCCCATCGATAATGGATGAGGCTGTAAAAGTTATTGATGCGTCCGGCGTAAAAATTCAGTGGGAAGAAGCGTATGCCGGTTTGGCCGCTTTCGAACAGTTCGGCACACCGCTGCCGGATGAAACCATGGCGTCAATAGACAAAACCCGTCTGGCGTTTAAAGGCCCGCTGACCACGGTAGTCGGCACGGGTTTTAGAAGCATTAACGTGGCGTTGCGACAAAAATACGATCTGTACGCCAATGTCCGCCCCGCCAAAAACTGGCCGGGCGTACAAACCCGTTTCGATAATGTCGATATTGTGATCGTCAGGGAAAATACCGAAGGGCTCTACGCAGGACTCGAACATTACCTGACGCCTAAAAAAGACATCGCTGAAAGTCTGGCCGTCGTCACCCGGGCAGGATCGGAAAGGATTATCGAGTATGCCTTTAAATACGCACGGGACAACAACCGCAAAAAAGTCACCGTTTGCCATAAAGCCAATATTTTAAAATACACCCAAGGCTTGTTTCTGGATGTCGCCAGGGAAATCGCCCCGAAATATCCCGACATTCAGTTTGACGAAAAAATCATCGATGCAGCCTGCATGCACATGGTGATGGACCCGACCCAGTTTGATGTGATCGTCTGCACCAACATGTTCGGCGACATCCTGTCCGATTTGACCGCCGGTCTGGTAGGAGGACTGGGCTTGATTCCCGGCGCCAATATCGGCACCGATGCGGCATTATTCGAAGCCGTGCATGGCAGCGCACCGGACATCACCGGCAAGAACCTGGCTAATCCTACCGCCGTTATCATGGCAGGAGTCATGATGCTGCATCATCTCGGCGAACACGACGCGGCGGATAAAATCCAAACAGCCGTTGAAAAAGTAGTCAAAGAAGGCAAGTTTGTTACGCCGGACCTTAACCCGCAATCGAAATGCGGGACGGTTGAGATGGGCAATGCGATTGTTGCGGCAATGAAATAGTTACACCAGCCACTGAATGCCGAGACACCGGAACAACCAATGCTTTTCGTTGAGGTGCATGTGATATTGCACTAGAATGTTACATGTAACTCATTAGGAGGGCTTATGAAGACCAATGTAGCCACACGCGTACAAAAGCATCGCGCAGAGTTGCGAGCTTCCGGGCTGCGGCCCGTTCAGATCTGGGTGCCGGATACCCGGAGCAGCGACTTTGCGGATGAATGCCGCCGCCAGTCGCTTGCTCTACGCGGCGACTCCCAAGAAGCCGATACATTGAATTGGCTGGAGGCTTCGGCGGACACAGAGGGTTGGGAATGACGGCGGCATGGATGCAGGAGGTAGAGTAACGCATGGAGCAGTTACCGAGGCGTGGCGATCTGGTCACGATTGCTTTGCAAGGCGCTTACGGCAAGCCACGACCCGCATTGATCATTCAGTCCGACCTATTTTCAGAACATCCATCAGTGACCATCCTTCCTGTAACAAGCGATCTTCGTGGTACGCCATTATTTCGGATTCCGATTAAACCTACCGAAAAAAACGGGCTATGCAAACCATCTGAAGTTATGGTAGATAAAGCGCAAACCGTACCCCGAGAAAAAATTGGCGATGTGTTTGGACACATCACCGAAGAAGACATGTTGGCCATTAATAGGACACTGGCAGTGTTCCTAGGCGTTGTTTGATACCGTTTAAACCTTTTCCCCAGGAAATCCCCAATGCTAGAACAATACCGTAAACACGTAGCAGAACGCGCCGCCGAAGGCATAGTCCCCAAGCCGCTTGATGCAGAACAGACCGCCGCTTTGGTTGAGCTGATTAAACAACCGCCCGCAGGCGAACAGGAATTCATCCTCGACCTGCTGGCTAACCGCGTTCCCGCCGGTGTTGACGAGGCGGCTTACGTTAAAGCGGGATTCCTCGCGGCTGTCGCAAAAGGCGAAGTCAGTTCGCCGATTCTGGATGCGGCTCGCGCCGCCGAACTGCTGGGCACCATGCTGGGCGGTTATAACATCGCGCCGTTAATCGAATTGCTGGATAACGAAGCATTGGCCCCGATTGCAGTCAAAGCGCTGTCCCATACCTTGTTGATATTCGACGCTTTCCACGATGTGCAGGAAAAAGCCAATGCCGGTAATCCGTTCGCCAAACAAGTGATTAATTCCTGGGCCGAAGCAGAATGGTTCACCAGTAAACCGAAAGTGCCTGAAAAACTGACCGTCACCGTGTTTAAGGTAAGCGGCGAAACCAATACCGACGATCTGTCGCCGGCTCCCGACGCCTGGTCGCGCCCCGACATTCCGTTGCATGCCAAAGCCATGCTGAAAATGCCGCGCGAGGGCATTACCAATGCCGAACAGCAAATCGCCGAACTCAAGCAAAAAGGCTTTCCGGTCGCTTATGTCGGCGACGTGGTCGGCACCGGCTCGTCACGCAAATCGGCGACCAATTCGGTATTGTGGTTCATGGGCAATGACATTCCATACATTCCGAACAAACGCGAAAGCGGGGTCTGCATCGGCGGCAAAATCGCGCCGATCTTCTTCAACACGATGGAAGACTCAGGCGCCCTGCCCTTTGAATGCGATGTCACCCAAATGGCGATGGGCGATGTGATCGACATTTACCCGTATGCAGGCGAAGTCAAAAGGCATGATAGCGGCGAACTGATCTGCAAGTTCGAACTGAAAACCGACGTGATCCTGGACGAAGTACGCGCCGGCGGCCGTATTCCGCTGATTATCGGCCGGGGTTTGACCGACCGTGCGCGAAAGGTGCTGGGCTTGCCTGCATCGATGGTTTTTTCCCGTCCGGTTGCCGCCGAAGACAGCGGCAAAGGCTTTACGCTGGCGCAAAAAATGGTAGGCCAAGCCTGCGGCGTTACGGGCGTTCGTCCCAACACGTATTGCGAACCACACATGACTACCGTGGGCTCGCAAGACACCACCGGCCCGATGACCCGCGACGAGTTGAAAGACTTGGCCTGTCTGGGTTTTTCCGCCGACTTGGTATTGCAATCGTTTTGCCATACGGCGGCGTATCCGAAGCCGATTGACGTCACCATGCAGCACACACTGCCAGATTTCATCATGAACCGCGGCGGCGTATCGCTCCGTCCCGGCGACGGCATTATCCATTCCTGGCTGAACCGGATGTTGCTGCCGGACACCGTCGGCACCGGCGGCGACTCGCACACCCGCTTCCCTATCGGCATCTCATTTCCTGCCGGTTCAGGGCTGGTCGCGTTTGCCGCCGCAACCGGCGTGATGCCGCTGGATATGCCCGAATCGGTTTTGGTTCGCTTTAAAGGCAAAATGCAGCCGGGCATTACATTGCGCGATCTGGTCAATGCAATTCCTTATGTGGCGATACAGCGCGGTTTACTGACCGTTGAAAAACAGGGCAAGAAGAACGTGTTCTCAGGCCGCATCCTGGAAATCGAAGGCCTACCGGATTTAAAAGTGGAGCAGGCTTTCGAACTATCCGACGCATCTGCGGAACGCTCCGCCGGCGGCTGTACAGTCCGCCTGAATGAAGCGCCGATCCGAGAGTACCTGAATTCCAACATCACCCTGCTGAAATGGATGATAGCCGAAGGATACGGCGATGTACGCACGATAGAGCGCCGGATCAAAGCGATGGAAGAGTGGCTGGCTAACCCGGTATTGCTGGAGCCGGACGCCGATGCGGAATACCATGAAATCATCGAAATCGACATGAGCGAAATCAAGGAACCGTTGCTGGCCTGCCCCAACGACCCTGACGACATAAAACCGCTGTCCGCCGTGGCCGGGACTAAAATCGACGAAGTGTTTTTGGGTTCCTGCATGACCAATATCGGCCATTTCCGCGCCGCCGGTAAATTGCTGGAAAAGCAAAAAGGCGAATTGCCGACCCGTTTGTGGGTTGCCCCGCCGACCAAAATGGATCAAACCCAATTGACCGAGGAAGGCTATTACAGCACCTTCGGCAAAGCCGGAGCGCGCACCGAAATGCCGGGGTGTTCGTTATGCATGGGCAATCAGGCGCGGGTCGCTGAAAATTCCACCGTAGTTTCCACATCGACGCGAAACTTCCCGAATCGCCTGGGCAATGGCGCTAACGTGTACCTGTCATCGGCCGAACTGGCGGCGGTGTGTTCGATCCTGGGCAAGATTCCGACTTTCGACGAATATATGCACTATGCAAGTCAGATCAACGAAACAGCCGAGGATACTTACCGTTACCTGAACTTTGATCAAATGGATAGTTATCGGAAGAAGGCTGGCGGAGGCTAACAAAGTTCTTCTCGTTCCCACGCGTTGTGTGGGAACGCCTTACTGGACGCGTTGCGTCCCGTGCTTGTACTGGCTACGTTATCAGACGTTGCGCCTAACCCCGTGGCGCAGCGCGCCTTAACTGCATTCCCACGCAGCGCGTGGGAACGAGGTAACACCCACTTATGCTAAAAAAGCTTTTCCACCAGACACCCGCTGAACAATCCAAGAACCAATCAGGCTTACTGGAAAAGCAATACAATGCTCTAGTCACGCAAGGCCACATCCAACACGAACCCGCGCAAATCACCGCCCTGCAACACCTGCAAACCTTGCTCGACAACTTAAGCGCTGCTGTCGAGTACAATCAAAAATCAAGCCTGCATAAACTACTCTTACCCCCACCTGCCAACTACAAGAGTCTGTATATCTTCGGCAACGTAGGCCGCGGCAAATCCATGTTGATGGATTTGTTTTTTGAAACCTGCCCGATCTCCCAAAAACGTCGGGTACATTTTCATGCCTTCATGCTGGAAGTCCACGCTTTCATCCACCAATGGCGCAAGCAACACAATACCGACGCCATTTCCGCCTTGGCAAAGCATATTAGGGAATCCGAACTGCTGCTTTGCTTCGACGAGTTTCATGTGTCCGACATCACCGATGCGATGCTTTTGGTGCGGCTGTTCCGCAGGCTGTTTGAACTGGGCATCGTCGTCGTAATCACCTCCAACTGTCATCCCAACGAACTCTATCATGACGGCCTGCAACGGGAGCTGTTCCTGCCTTTTGTCGGACTCCTGCAAGAAAAAGCCAAGGTCATCGAGCTGGTTGCAGACCAGGATTACCGGCTCAGCCATCTACACGCGCTAAAGACGACTTATTATTATCCGCTGGATGAACAGGCCGCAAAATTCGTGCGCCAAAGCTATAACGAATTAACCCATTTCGCCCCGCTGAAACCGGGCGTTGTGGAGGTATTAGGCAGAAAGGTGATGCTGTCTGCGGTGTACGGCAATGTCGCCCTGACTTCCTTTGACGAGCTGTGCATGCACGCCTTAGGCCCCGCCGACTACCTGGAAATCGGCACCCGCTTCGACATCGTGATCCTGGCCGATATTCCCAAACTGACCATCGAAAAATGCAACGAAGCCAAACGCTTCGTCACGCTGATCGATGCGCTGTACGAGCATAAAGTAAAACTGATCTGCACCGCCGAAGTGCCAGCTCAGGAACTTTACACATCCGGCGAAGGCTCGTTTGAATTCGAACGGACGGTGTCGAGATTGATTGATATGCAGTCGGAGAGTTATTTGTGTATTGAGCATGCCAGTCGCTGATAGCGGCTGTTATTTTGAGACATTGAATTCCGGCATAAATAGATTGCCATCAATATTGAATAACCGTAGAGTGCCCCTAACAAATTTACAGTGTGGCTTTATGCACTGATATTTTGATTTTGAATGTATACACCGATATGGTGTCTGCTTATATATTAAGTTTCTAGGATGGATATGAGCCCAGAACAAGAAAAATTAATTAGAAAGTGGAGAGCAAGAAGTAAACGCTCTCAAATTGCTCACCATGATTCCGCTATATGGGCACAAAGGTTTCACTTCTGCTTAGGTATTCCTTTGGTGATTGCGAGTACTGTTTCAGCGGCATTAATTTATGCCACGCTTTCAGTTGAGTATAAATGGGTCACCAGCGTGGTTAGTTTATGTGCAGTTATACTTGCCTCTCTTCAAACGTTTTTATCGTTTAGTGAAAAATCATCTTCACATAGAAATGCTGCTTGTAGGTATAGAGACCTAAAAGAAGATTTAGAATTAGTACTACTTCAACCACTGGAAGATAATGATCTAGATAAATGGCTTAAAGATATGAAAGAAAAACGGTCTAACGTGTCCGCTATATCACCTTCTGTATATGGTTGGTCATGGAGGTCAGCTAAAAAAGAAACTCAAGAAGAAAATGACAATAATAGTGTTAGGAATTGAAACTTAACAATGCCGCTTGGTGAAATCGTCTACCGCGCTATTTCATTACACTAAGCTCTACAGTAACGCGGTAAGATGTTATTCGTGGTAGCTAAGGCTGATGATATGGACTCCTCATGCCCCTGATAGAACTCTATCGGGCATGCTGTTTATGCCCAACATTCAAGACTACTATCATATTTTCTCGACCATATAGTTTTTAATGAATAATAAATCTAAAAAATCAATTGCCACGCTATTTAAATACCGAAGTATGTCCGGTGATAGTTTTAGGCATACCCAAGATATATTTTTAAGGAATAGGATATATCTTGGTGACCATACCACATTAAATGATCCTACAGAGGGATTTTATCGAGATGAATCCAAGTTGGTTGAATCAAATAACGGCTTCTACTACGCAGAGGATTCTCCATTGCTTTCACCTGCTAGAGCAGCAAAAATAACCTGCTTTAGCGAAGACCCAAGAATAACTCTAATGTGGTCTCACTATTCAAATTATCACAGAGGAATATGTCTAGGATTTAGGAGAAAAAAGCTAGAGGAAGTTTCCAAATTATACAAAGTAAAGTATAACCAGCGCGTTCCAACAACACCCCAAAATGCCACATTACTTGAAAAATCAATTAAGGGGTTTCAAACAAAAAGCAAAGAGTGGGAGTATGAAAAAGAGTGGAGAATAATTAGTTTTGAGGAAAGCAGCTTTATAAGCCTTCCACCAAACTCAATATCTCATGTTATATATGGAGTCAATACTCCTATCGAAGATATTGAGTGGGTACAGGACTGGATAAAAATAACCGGTATAACAATAAAGAGGAAAAAAGTAGTTTTTAGTGGTCATGCAGCAAAAATGTACATGTCTGAATTTGATGAGTAGCCAAGCGAATCTGAGCAAGTAGCCTGGATGAAGCCTGCGGAATCCAGGACTTTGTGACTCCGACTATCCTGTGTTCCGCTACCAAGCGGGGCGGGGTTTGCAACCCCGCTCCTAACGTTTCTTCGGTGCCTGAGCTAACTAAAACGTTTCGGGCGGGGCAACATGCCCCGACCGGCTTTCCAATTCAACTTTCCGGCCACTCCCTGATCTTTCCGCATTAAATGGATAGCAAGCAAGTAGCCTGGATGAAAGCTGTAAGGCGGATTCGCCGCTAGGCAATCCGCCACAACTTCGACTGGCTGTAATCAACATTGTGCGATATTGGCGGTTTGCGCTGGTTCCCAAGCTCCGGCTTGGGAACCAGCGAACGAGCGAAAAGTCACCGCCCGCAAAATATCTTATTGAAAATAAAATTATCAATCCTTAACCGTGAACAGCGCCGCAGAGCGCCGAACCAACAATATAATTAGGAAAATAACCGATAAAGCCCTATCCTGTTCGGCTTTTTGACCATCACAAACTTCACCGCAGCAGTGAAGTTATCCACCATTGCACTTACAGGGGCGCAAGTTTTGAGTTTACACAGTTATCAATCGGTAGACCGTGAGCAATTAGCCAAGGACATCGGCGAAATTCACCAACAAGCCCTAGCCAATATCGGCATTGACGATTTTGACCATTTAACCAAAATGGAACGCTGGGGAAAAATTTGCTCGATCATCGGTTACGGCACGGCCTGGATCTTCCCCAATCCGGTTTCCGCGCTGTTGATCAGCCAAGGCAGTTTCACGCGCTGGACACAAGTAGGACATCCGGTTGTTCATAGAGCCTACAACAAAGTTGAAGGCGTTGATAAAAATTACACCAGCAAAAAATTCGCACAAGGTTGGCGGCGGTTTATGGATTGGCCGGACTGGTTTACTGTCGCGGGCTGGCATCATGAGCATAACGTCTTGCATCATTACAGTTTGGGTGAAAAAGCCGACCCCAATAATGCGCAACACAATATGGAATGGCTGAGACAATCCAGCCTGCCGATGTGGCTGCGCTATGTGATCGTGGCGTTGTTTTCCGGGATATGGAAACTGGTTTATTACACGCCCAGAACACACAAGGAATTGCACTTGAATTCCGCCAGGCAACAGGGCGAGCCGGAACCGGTTATGACCCGTACAGGCGCCTGGAGCCTGTTTACCCAACAAGGACGAGCGTTCTGGCTGCAAAGTATTTTGCCTTACATCGCCTATCGTTTTGTGTTGCTGCCTTTGCTGTTTTTGCCGCTGGGAAGTTTTGCCGCTCTCAGCGTGTTGATTAATTCAATTCTGGCGGAAATTTTCACCAACATGCACAGTTTTCTGGTGATGATCCCGAATCATGCCGGGGATGATGTGATGATGTTTGACGAAAAAGCCAAAGGCAAAGGCGAGTTTTACCTGCGCCAGATTTTGGGCTCGGTAAATTATCCGACCGGTTCTAATTTTAATGATTTCTTTTACGGCTGGTTGAATTATCAAATCGAGCATCATCTATGGCCGGATATGCCGTTGAGCCAATATCAAAAAGTACAGCCTCAAGTGAGGGCGTTGTGCAAAAAACATAATATCCCCTATTTACAACAGTCTGTTTTTAAAAGGCTATTGAAAGCAGTGGACATTATGGTGGGAAAAACTTCGATGTTGAAGCCGGCCGTTGCATAAAAAAGACACGGTAATTTTTTAGAAGGCGGAGTCTTGCCGCCTATCACTTTGTTTAAATAGCTCCTCATGTCGGCATGGACTGCCGACATGGATGTAATCCGAGCCTTACTCATTTTACCTTAGGAAGCAAAATGCGAACCCGTTTCCCTCTAGCCCACGTTCTCGCTGTGATCGCAATTGCCTGTACGTTTCAGGCCTATGCCGGTGAACAGGATATACACCGAGTGCTTTCCAATGCGCTCGTTTGCAAAGGTAATCCGGCTGAAGCCGTATATCGGCTGGCTCAGCGAGGAAGCGACTTTGAATCGGGGTATGCCGCCCACGGTTTTGGCGACGGCACTTCATATAAGGCGGTGGTAATCTTGCGTAAACCGTTGCGCTTGGCCGGCGCAACGGCAGCAGCCGTCATATCCGAAACAGAAAACTCGCACGTCGATTTCGCGGCTTTCACTTATGCCTACTTCGAAGGCGACTATCGGGATGCGATTAAGACTCTCAAACTGCTGGCGACCAAACCGTTCACCGACACAAGCCTTGGCCGCTTCGTCTCCGAACAGCCATCGCCTTCTCGATGCCCGCCTACCGTCACTCTAACGCCTGTTGATGAAAAACATTTCTTGCTGGGTTGCGGATGGTGCAACGGCGGATAAATCGAGGCGATGGGATTTCTCCTATAAGCTCAATACATCTGCAATTTGCCAAAAAAATCGAATTCTTATTATCATACCAGCCTTGCTGTTAGTAAGAAGCGTCGGTTTATTTAACCGATTTGTAGCCGGCAGTGCCTGTTTTTCAGGTCTAATTAGGTCGTAACTATGAGTAATTCAATTGATAATAAATATAATAAATTCAGACTGAAACTGGAAAAATTACTGGAAGGATCAAACATAACTTTTAATGGCGATAACCCGTGGGATATTCGCGTCTATAACGCCGATTTGTATGAAAGAGTCCTCACTCAAGGCTCGGTGGGGATGGGCGAGGCCTATATGGATGGCTGGTGGGACTCAGGCCAACTCGACGAGCTATTTTGTAAAATCTGTCTGGCCCAAATTAAAAAGAAAGTCTCTCTCAATCCGCACGTCATCAAAAAAAGCCTGCTGGCTTATTTTTCCAATCAGCAAAGCAAGCATCTCACTTCCGACATCATCAAACACCATTACGATATTGGTAATGATTTATACAGCGCAATGCTCGATAAAAGCCTGGCTTACAGCTGCGGCTATTGGCGCAAAGCCAACACGCTGGATCAAGCGCAACAACACAAATTCGACTTGATATGCAGAAAACTGAATCTACAGCCGGGACAAAAAATACTGGATATGGGCTGCGGATGGGGCGGTTTTATGAAATATGCGGCCGAACATTACCGGGTTTCTTGCGTCGGCATCACGCTGTCGGAAGAACAATATGCGTTGAGTCAATCCTTGTGCGCCGATCTTCCGGTTGAAATACGCCTGACCGATTACCGCAATCTCAATGAAACCTTTGATCACATTGTATCGATTGGCATGTTTGAGCACGTCGGCTACAAAAACTATGCCCACTACATGAAGGTTGCGAGGAAATGCCTCAACGATGACGGCCTGTTTCTGTTACACACCATCGGCGGCAATAGATCGGTCATTACCGTCGATCCGTGGATGGAAAAATACATTTTCCCCGGCGGCATGCTGCCTTCGATCAAACAAATTGCCAAAGCCACTGAAGACAAGTTCATTATCGAAGATTTGCATAATTTCGGCGCCGATTACGATAAAACCTTGATGTGTTGGTTTGACAACTTTGATGCCGGCTGGAGCGGGATCGCCGCCAACTACGACGAGCGTTTTTACCGGATGTGGAAATATTATTTGCTGTCTTGTGCGGGGGCGTTCCGATCGCGGGAAAATCAGCTTTGGCAGATTGTTTTATCCAAAAACGGTGTGCCAGGAGGGTATGTATCGGTCCGCTAATTTATTAATATATGCCATACGGCGTGTTGTGCGTATCCTGGTGGTACGCACAACACGCCCTCGCCTACCGGTTTATATGCGGATCAAGATGAACGATATGCCCGTGATCATCAAAATAAACGGTAATCATTGCTGCATCCCGGCACTGTTGCAATTCACCGGTTTTCACTTGATAAAACGCGCATAGCTCCGCATCGTTGACAACTTTATGGGCCGACGGGTGCATCACTCTGCTCCGTAAGGTGCGGTAGAGTACCCAGCATAACCAGAGCGCCGCCATGACCAGCAAGGTTACAACGTAAATCTCCATCAGTTCCAGCAGGCTTTTGTAACCGCCGAACCAGCGCATTTCATTGATCATGTTTTTATCGCCCAGCACCCAACTGCTTAGGGTGACCAACGGAACCAGCAAATAAATCCACATGATCCAACAGACGGCCCAAACCAATAAAGCGCTTATTCGTTTTCGCAGGCTTTGCAGCTGCGGTGCGTTAATAATGTACTCTTTCATTTCTCGCGCAAGCCTCTGTCCACGGTGACCCATATCGCGCGTTGCCCGCGTTTCTTTTTTATCGCCCGGATCGAGCCGACGATGGTCGTGCCGACGTTTATCAGCCAATATACGATGGGGTACCAGACCATCCAGTAATAATAGCGCGCGACGCCGCCGGTCCGGTATTCGTAACGCGAATCTATGAACAGACTGACTGCAAACTGGATAAGACAGGTCAGGCTCAACAACATGCTGGTCCAGTTAGGGCTCAGATCGTGCAACGAGTCATTGGTCGATTCGGTAAACAAGTCCACAGGTGCGTAAAGCACATGCAACAGGATCAAAAACGCCCAAAAGATACTGATCAGGCATTCGCCGTATAACAGCCACATGCCGCGCGACGACCAGCGAAACAGATCGCGAAAATAGCGCAACAACACTTCGGTTCCGCCCTGCGCCCAACGCATCCGCTGCTTCCATAAGCCGTGCAGGGTTTCCGGCATCAACACCCAGCACAAAGCGTTCGGTTCAAAATAGATCGACCAACCGGCCAGCTGCAATTTCCAGCTGATGTCGATGTCTTCGGTGACCATATCGTTGCTCCAGTAACCCACATCGTGCAACGCGGATTTTCGGAATGCCGCAATAACGCCGGAGACGGTGAATACTTGTCCGTAAGAACGTTGCGCCCGCTTGATCATGCCGACGATGGCCGAGAATTCGCCAACCTGGATACGGCCTAACAGCGTGGAGCGGTTGCGTATGCGCGGATTGCCGGTCACCGCCCCCACATTGGGATTATCCTGAAAATGCCGCACCATCCAGGCGATAGCTTCGGGAGCCAGCAGCGCATCGCCGTCGATGCAAATCAGGATTTCACTGTTCGCCAGCAATGCAGCGGTGCGCAGGCCCATCGCCTTGCCCTGGTTGGTATGCAAATTAACCACACGAAGCCGACTGTGTTGTTCGGCCAGCTCCTGCAATATTTCCAGGGTATTGTCTTTGCTGCCGTCATTAACGACGATAATTTCAAACGCGGGATATTTTTGCAGCAGCAAAACTTCCACGGTTTCACGAACATTCTCCCCTTCGTTATAACAGGGTATCAATATCGAAACCGGCGGATAATCGGTTAATTCCGGCAGATGTTCGGCATTGCCCTGCTGATGCCATTCATAGCGAAAATAAAAAATAATCGCACCAAACATCCAGATGTAGGCCATAAACAAAGGATAGTAATAAATGAATCCTTCTATGGCGCCATCCAGCGGTCCCCATGCAGACACAAAGTCATTCCATTGGTTCTGTAGTATTGCGCCAAGGTTTTGCAATGAAGTATTCATGATTTTCCAGGGTGTGCAGCATCGCCCACCCTATGCAGGTTGATTGGGACAAAATTCATGGTCAGGGCAAAATAGGAAGTGAGAAATGTTGTTGCAAATCCACCAAGCGCGGCTGATCCTCAAAAACATTATCGGGGTAATAACCGATGTGACTGACGCCGAGTTTTTTCAACAACTCCAGTTGTTCGATAAATACCGGCATCGGGATTTTCTGTTGGGTTTTCCAATCGACCGATTGCAGCTCAAACACGGTCTTTTTAAGGCCGTCAGGCTCTTTAGCCGCAGTTTTTACCAATTGTGTAAGCCACTGCTTCGGATTTTCCGCCTCTTCCATAAACGGCATGGCTTCAATCGCAACGTAATCGTAATGCGCTAAAAAGGAGGTAAAAGACTGGGCGTACCATTCTTCGCTGTAGGGCTTTAACAAAGGCAGCGCATAAAAATTACGCGCAGTCTTTATGTCGGGCCGGTAAGTACGCACCCGGCTTGCCAGCTCATCGGTAAATTGATTAATCAACTCGGTTTTATGTTGCGCCCACGCCATGCGCATTGCGCTGGTCGAATGCAACTGCTCGAATTGATCGGGCAGGCCCCATGCCTCTTTCGCATAAGCCAGGGCCAGCGGAGATACATCTTCATAATCCGATAAAATGCCGTCGTCATGAAACAAGATGCCGTCAAAGCTGCAATATTTGGCTAAATCTTCGTAAATTTCCGCCACATACTGGCGCGCTTCGGGATTGAACGGCGACAGCCGGGTGTAGATATGGCTGGATTTTTGCGCCTTGCCGTCCCGCCATTCCTGAACATACCACGATTCCGGCAGGTTGCCCTGATAGGCCATAATCGGCATCCAGGCATAAACCTTGACTCTGGCTACGGTTTTTAACTGCCAGGCAACCCGGCTGAACAAATCCTGTTTTACCGGCAAATGGCGATTAGGGAAATATAACGCATCGGCGTTGCCATCGCCGTCGGGATCGGCATAGGCCTGTAAATAGACCGTATTGATATGCATGTCTTTGATGCGTTGAACCACGGCATCCAGATTATGCTCGGTTTGCTTGGGGTCTTTATCATAAAGATAATCCATATCCAGATGCGCTACCCGCAAAGACCTATTGGCGCGCAATCCTGTAACGATGTCTGCAAATTGCTTGACATCGGGATTATCCACCATGATCAAACGACGTAAGGTGCTTATATCCGCCAACGTATTTGAACCGTCGTCCAACCTCATCGTTATCGGCATTCCCGCTTCACGCGAGGCCTGCACGGCAATTTGATTATATTCGCCATAAGGCCAGACCATCACCCTAGGCCTGACACCGACATGCTGAAAAATGAACTCAGCACTTTTCAACAGAGCTGTATGGATACGTTCGCGATACTGTTCATCGGTTTCGTAAACCAGCATCGGGTCGTCATACAGCCGGGTAACCGCCGCAGCCTGCGAATTGGCTTGAGGATTGGCGTTCACGCCTTTATGCAGGTCGTAACTGTGCGAGGCCACTTCCACCAAACCGGACTGCACCATTTCTCTTACCTGCTCCCAACTGAGTAATGGCTTGCCCGGATCGTCGGCAGTGACGTTGCCGTCCATCCAGGTTCCCACCAGAGCAACAGTAGCGGGGTAATGATATTTTTTTAATAGGGGAAAGACACGGGTATAAAAACTCTGGTAGCCGTCATCAAAAGTCAACAGAGCGGCTTTATCGGGTAATGAATCCTTGCCTGCGGCCGCATCAAGGACATTTTGTACGCTGACTATCTTGTAGCCTTTGTTTTTCAACCAGCCTAGATGCTCTTCAAGATGCTCGACACCAACATCCATTTTATCAACAGAACGTCTAGCATCTTCGGCAGTAAGTATGTCGTGATAATTAAGAACAAAAAAATGATGTTCTTTGGCTGATACGGTGCCGAAAAATCCAATAAGAAAAACCAACAAGCACGCTTTTTTGACGTAATTGGCGACTGTAACAGAAGTAAAAATGGTCATGACATCCAGATTGCAAAAAGAAAAACTCACCGACGGGCGACAATATTAACCGAAAAACCTGCAAACCGGATTGAATAATAGATAGAGAATGATCATACAGCCGGCTTCAGACTGCAAAATTCGCTCAACCGTAGTATTTTACACTCTCAATGAACGGCGCCCCTCCCCCGTCGATATGGCTGAATTAGAAATCGAGATCCTCGTCATAAAAATCACCGAGTTGTTCCTGCAAGCGTTTTTTCTCCCAATACAGTTCAATTTTTCTGCGTGCAGCCATCTTTTTTGCAGCCCGCTCGCTTTCATTAGGAAGCGTTACATACTCATTACTCAAACCCAAATCGAAGCCTTCAATATCAAGATCAACCTCATCTTTATTTTTGTCGGCACCCATTTCAGGACCGGATTTATCGGATACGGATTTAGATACTTTCATAGTCATAATTAATCTAGTCTTTAAAAAGTGACTTTTTAATTACTTATGGCAAGCTTGTAAAGCGAAATTTTAATCCAACTGTAATAAAACCTTGGGTCAGGTATCGCTTCTCAATTGCCGGACGGAGCTATACATAATCAACAGTTTCATTTGTTATTGATTTATAGCGTATTCCTTAACTCATCAAGCATATTTTCTCACCTCACGGCTTTTTTAAGGATTACAATACTCGCCAAGCTCGATAACCCATCTAAAAACATCGCGTAATTTATGAAAGTAAGCGTACAAATTTTAATCGGCATGACACTTATTGTACTGACGGCATGCTCGACTCAAGAGATCAAACAAGACGCACAACCCATTCCGGCTGTTGATAAAGCGCCGGCAATGGCGCCCGGTTCATCGCCAATGTCCGGTCAAAATCCGCCATTGACACTGGCTAAAGATGACAAAACATTAAACCTGATGAGAATCATGGATGGCGGTGCATGCAAAAATGATTATCAAGGCGCTAAAGGGATATTTCTGATCTATGCCGACCCGGCCGATGTAGAACGGATTAGACATGAACAAGGAACGAAAATCTTCGGTGATTTCGAAAACAAAATTCAACTGTTTGCAACAGAAGCGCTGCAAAAAGCTATTAATGAGACCAATCTCGGTGAAGACCCCTTTTCCCTGGGCGCGGATGAAGCGCAAGAAAAGCTGGCCAAGCAATTGTTTAACAATTTCCGCAGCAGCGTAGCGGACGCCGTTAAGCTATTTAAGCAAGAAACAACCCTGACGCTCGATATTGTTCCATTTGCCCCGTCATTTATTTTTTATCAACAAGGCTGCGAAGCCACGCATCTTGAGCCAGAGATTTAGGCTTACAAGGTTATCTGACTTTATAATCAAGTTAAGAGGTGAACCATTATGGGCTGGAGAGAACGTACACATGAAGATACTTATTCCGATGCTGATGTCGAACAACGCTTAAAGGAAGAATTACCGCACTGGTATCTGGAAAACGGCTGGATTCGGCGTAAATACAAAACCAGCGGCTGGAAAGCGACACTGATGGTTGTCAATACGGTGGGACACTTGGCCGAGGCTGCATTTCATCATCCCGACCTTACTGTTTCTTACGCCTTTGTGATCGTTAAATTGATGAATCATGCCGCCAAAGGCATTACCAACAAAGATTTTGAATTGGCCCGTAAAATCGAAGAAGTGGTCATGTGGCAACCCGGCAACGAAGGCGGCGCACTGGAAGGCACACCCGACGACCCGCGGTTTAAATACCTCAAATATGATTAGATGCCCGGATAACGTTGACAAGCATTCTGTCTATGAAAGCCGAAATTGAAAACCGGGCGAAAGGCACAAGGCGAAAAAACCTCGTCAATATAGCCCTTTAGCCTTTAGCCTTTAGCCTTATATTTTCGTGCCTTTCGTGGACAGCTCTAGTCAATTATTTTCAGTTTGAGTAAATGTACGCGCCGACTATCCGCCCTAATAACTTCAAATTTCATAGCATCTACGACCAGACTCTCGCCCTTTTTGGGCATATGCTCAAGCTGGCTGACAATAAATCCGCCGATGGTATCGTACTCATCAGTTGCGAGATGGGTGGAAAAATATTCGTCAAACTCATCCATAGGCGTCAGCGCTTTAATCATATATTCATTTTGGCTGCGCTGAAAAATATAGCCTTCGTCTTCATGCTCGTCGTGCTCGTCTTCAATCTCGCCGACGATTTGCTCTAACACATCCTCAATGGTGACCAAGCCTGCCGACTGACCGTATTCATCGACAACAATCGCCATGTGATTACCGTTGGTACGCAATTCTTTAAGCAATACATTCAAGCGCTTGCTTTCCGGAACAACGCATGACGGGCGCATTATTTCATGAACTTTCAGGGTTTTATTTTCCAAGATGCGTGTCAGCAGATCTTTGGCTAGCAACACGCCGACCACCTTGCTCCGATCGCCGTCAATGACCGGGTAACGCGAGTGCCCGAATTCCGTAACCAGCGGCATGATGGTTTCCAGTTCGGCGTCTTTGGGTACGACCACCATTTGAATGCGGGGAATCATAATATCCCTGACCCGCATTTGAGACACCTGCAAAACGCCTTCAATCATGGACAAAGCGTCCGTATCCAATAAGCGTTTTTCCCGTGCCTCTCTTAATATTTCAAGTAGATCCTCAAGGTCTTGCGGCTCCCCAGTCAGTAAATGGCTGATCTTATCGACCCAGCTTTTCTGCGGGGAGTTTCTACTTGGGGGTTGTTCGTCACTCATTTGTCTTATACCTCACTATAGGGATTATTTATCTGTAACTTGTTTAAAATGGCTATTTCTTTGTTTTCCATAAGCTCGGCTTCCGCGTCGTCGATGTGATCATAGCCTAACAAATGCAGTACGCCATGCACGACAATATGCGCCCAATGATCGGCCAGCAGCTTGCCTTGTTCCTGCGCCTCTTTTTCCAGTACCGGCGCGCAGATGACCAGATCGCCGAGCAAATTCAGTTCGATACCCGGAGGCAGGTCAACCGGAAAGCTGAGGATATTGGTCGGGCCTGATTTATGGCGATACTGCTCATTGAGGTCGGCGCTTTCCTGCTCATCAACAATACGCACCACAATCTCGGTGTCCTGATTATGTCCATCCAATGCCGCATCGACCCAACACTGGATTTGTTGTTGATCCGGCCGGCCTTCCGATTCAAACACAGCTTGGATCTCTATGTTGTTCACGACTCAGCCTTGCCGCTCTTTTCATAGGCTTCATAAGCGGAAACGATGCGTTGCACCAAGGGGTGCCTGACCACATCACGCACATCGAAAAAAGTAAAACTGATGCCGTCAACATTCTTTAACACTTCAAGCACATGCCGTAGGCCGGACATTTTTTCGGAGGGTAAATCGATTTGGGTAACGTCCCCGGTAACCACAGCCGTCGATCCGAATCCCACGCGGGTCAGAAACATCTTGATCTGCTCGATGGTGGTATTTTGCGCCTCGTCCAGGATAATAAAAGCATCATTCAGCGTCCTGCCGCGCATGAAAGCCAGCGGCGCAACCTCGATAATGCCTTTGTCGATCATTTTCTCAACACGCTCAAAACCGAGCATGTCGTACAGCGCGTCATACAAAGGCCGTAGATAAGGATCGACTTTTTGCGCCATATCGCCCGGCAGAAAACCCAGTTTTTCACCGGCCTCTACAGCAGGACGCACCAGAATAATTTTTTTGACCTTCTCGCTTTGCAATGCCTCAATCGCGCAAGCGACCGCCAAATAGGTTTTGCCGGTTCCTGCCGGTCCCACCCCGAAATTAATATCATGCGTCATGATTTTCCGCAGATATTCTTGCTGGTTAATCCCTCGCCCCCGGATCATTCCGCACTTGGTCTTGATGCTTACATTTTGCTGAGCTGACGTTGCCGGGGCATCCAACAGCTCGTCGATCGATGAATCCTGCATGGCCAAATGAACCAATTCTGCTGTCAGTTGCTCTTTCTCGGTGCTGGCAAACAACTTCTGCATGACGGCGCAAGCCGCTTTTACCGAACTGTCTAACCCAGTCACCCTGAACTGGTTGCCGCGATTGGCAATTTCAACTTGAAGACGCGATTCAATCTGCCGCAAATGCGCATCGAATTGGCCGCAAAAATTGGACAACCGGCCATTATCGGCTGGGCCTAAGGAAATTTCCTGTGAAATCATAAATCAATTGTTACCAAGCATGTTTTATCAAGAAGAATTGGAGGAAGTGGTGACTATACGACCGCGCAAGGAATTAGGCAAAGCCTCGGCAATCAATACATCGACAAACTGCCCAGCCAACCGGGGATGACCGATAAAATTAACCACCCGATTATTCTCGGTTCTGCCCTGCATTTGCAGCGGATTCTTTTTAGACTGCCCCTCAACCAAAACCGTTTGCACGGTGCCGATCATGCTCTGTGAAATCGCCGCCGTCATTTCATTAATGCGGTTTTGAAACCGTTCCAAACGCTGTTTTTTAACTTCCGCCGGCACGTCATCCGGCAAATCGGCCGCCGGCGTTCCAGGGCGCTGACTGTAAACAAAACTGAATGACAAGTCGAAGCCGATTTCTTCAATGAACGACATGGTTTCTTCAAACTCGGCATCGGTTTCACCGGGAAAACCGATAATGAAATCCGATGACAAATAAATATGGGGCCGCACCGCGCGCAACTTGCGGATGATCTCAATATAGTCGGCGCGCGTATGTCCGCGCTTCATCATTTTCAAGATATGGTTGCTGCCGCTTTGCACCGGCAAATGCAGATGGTCAACCAGTTGCGGAATTTCGGCGAAAGCCTCGATCAACTCGTCGGTGAATTCCATCGGATGCGAGGTGGTAAAACGAATCCGGTCTATACCCTCCACCGCCGCCACATAATGCAGCAATAAGGCAAAATCGGCGATGTCGCCATCGTCCATGACGCCCCGATAGGCATTGACGTTTTGGCCTAGCAGATTGACTTCCCTAACGCCTTGTTTGGCCAAGGCGCTAATTTCGGCGATTACGTCATCCAGCGGACGGCTGATCTCTTCACCGCGAGTGTAAGGCACCACGCAGAACGTACAATATTTGCTGCAACCTTCCATCACCGAAACAAAGGCTTTCGGGCCTTCCGCTCTTGGCTCCGGCAACGCATCGAATTTTTCTATTTCAGGAAAGGAGACATCAACGACGGGCTTTTGCTGGCTGCGCGCCTGATCCAGCAGCTGAGGCAAACGGTGCAGGGTTTGCGGTCCGAACACAATGTCCACAAACGGAGCACGCTTTTGGATAGCCGCGCCTTCCTGGCTGGCGACACAGCCGCCGACACCGATAATTACGTCGGGACGCTTGTCTTTAATCTTGCGCCATTTACCCAAAGCCGAAAAGACTTTTTCCTGCGCTTTTTCGCGTATCGAGCAGGTATTCAGCAACAAGACATCTGCTTGTTTCGGGTCGTCAATCAATTCAAATCCATGCGAGGTATTGAGCACATCCCGCATCTTTTCGGAATCGTACTCGTTCATCTGGCAACCGTTGGTTTGAATATAAAGTTTTTGTGTCATATTTTTATAAATAAATCTTCCGAAAAGCATTGGGGCTTAACCCCTCAATTTAAAGCCCGTTTCTTGATTCTATTGAGACGGCAGATAGCAAAAAAGCCCAGGACAATTGTCCAGAGCTTTGTACGACTGTATAGACACAGATAAAGTGGCGGTTCAGGCAATGCCGAAACGATGATAATTATAACCTGAAGACAGTTTAAACAAGTAGTTTAGCCCTAAAACTCTTCCCATTCATCGGCGTTTGCTGTCGTCACTTGAGATTTTGGCTTGACGACCGCCGTGCTTGAGGGAGATTTGACGTCTTTTTTTAACCGCATAATTGCAACCCCGACTGTGGTCGATGCAGAAACAAAAGGGGATCCGGTGCCGAGCATGGTTTCCGCCTCGCTGAATTTTTTTGCATTGATCATAGCGGCTACTCTACCGGCCTCGATATGGAAGGCCGCATGTTTAGACACACATTCGGAATAACTTGGCTTATGGCTAAGCTGGGGCTTGGCTCCACCGTGCAGCCATTTACCTAACTCACAGCAATCGTCTTTTGAAATAGTCGCAACATCCATCTCCTGACGTTTTGATATAGCCGCACGCAGTTTGACCTTCCACTCGGAATGCTGCTCAAGCGCTTTATCCAAATCTATACCGACTTCATCTGACACCGGCGCATTTTTATAGGTCTCGATCTTAACCGGCGCGCTTTTTCTGTCAGCTTGACTATAAGCGACCGACTTAGTCTTAACGGAATTATCAGCAACCTGTGAGCTACCGTGCAATTTGAAACTCGCTACCGCGGTCGACAAGTGTTCGGTTTGCTCTTCCAGCGATTCTGAGGCAGCTGCGGCTTGCTCTACCAAGGCGGCATTTTGCTGAGTCACGTCGTCCATTTGAGTAATGGCCTGGTTAACCTGCTCGATGCCCGAGGTTTGCTCAACCGAAGCGGCGCTGATCTCGGACATGATAGTAGTCACACTGCGAATGGAACTGACGATTTCTTGCATGGTTTTCCCGGCCTGGGCGACCAGTTTACTACCGTCCTCAACCCTTTCCACCGAATCGCCAATCAGGTTTTTAATTTCTCCCGCAGCAGCCGAGGCGCGTTGCGCCAGATTGCGGACTTCTACGGCCACAACGGCAAAACCCCGGCCTTGTTCACCGGCGCGAGCCGCTTCCACTGCGGCGTTGAGCGCAAGAATATTGGTTTGGAAGGCAATGCTGTCGATCACTGAAATGATGTCCACAATCTTGCTTGAGGCTTGGTTGATGCCTTCCATTGTCGTTACGACTTCGCTGACTGCATTGACCCCCCGTCCGGCGATGTCCGATGCGCTGACCGCAAGTCGGCTCGCGTGCTTGGCGTTTTCGCTGTTTTGCTGCACGGTGGAGGTCAACTCTTCCATGCTGGCGGCGGTTTCTTCCAGACTCGCCGCTTGCTCTTCGGTGCGATGCGACAAATCATTATTACCCGCTGCAATTTCTTTAGCCGCGTTGCTAATCGTGTCGACGGAGTCCCTGATTCCGCCTATGGTATTTTTGAGGTTTTCCACCGTTTCATTGACAGCTTCTTTGACTTGACCAAAAGCGCCCGGGTAATTTTGGCTGATAGTTTGCGTTAAATCGCCTTGAGCCAGCGCTTTTGCAACACGCTCTATATCGCTAAAGCCTGAATCGCAGGTTTCAATCAAAGTATTCAGGTCGGTCAAAATATCTTTAAACAGGAACTCGTAGTTATCCGCGTGGGCACGGCATGAAAAATCACCTTTAGCCCCCGCTTCTGCGAGCGTTTTGATTTCATTATTGATACCCAGCAAAGCTGTTTTAACGGCGTCTACGGCGGCTGTCACCTTGGCTTTATCGCCGGGCAAACGATCCATGTCACGGGAAAAATCCCCCCTGGCGTATTGCGAAACAATATCAACCACCTGCATTTTTACGGCGACGTGGCTTGCTACCAGCTCATTAATCTCTTTCGCCATCTTGCCGTAAGTGCCGGGAAACTGGGCGGCGTCGATTTGCTCGTGAATCCATCCCTCAGCGTGCTTTTGCGCCATAACACCCTGAGCGACGACAAAGCTGTTAATAGAATCCTGCATGGCTTTCATTGACTGCAACGTTCCTTCGGTTCCATTATTTCGACCCGTGTCAATTTTGGAACTCAAATCGCCATTGCCAATTCGGTTTGCCAGGAAAGCGACCGTTGCTGATTCAATACCTTCAATCCTTAACTGGACCGCCAAAAACACTAAAATTACCGCTTCAAACACCAAGTATGCCGCATGAAGCAGCACAACACCGAAGTTTGGTCCATTACGGAACACCCACACATCTAACTGCATACTTTGCAAGTAGTTACAAGCCAAATGATGAACAGCAACCAACCCCGTAGCAAAAATAATCGGCCGCCAATCCCGGTAAGCCAATAAAAAGGCAAGCACTACAAACAGACCGAAGTGTATTTCTATCAGGCCATGACTGACTTGAATTTGGATCGCGATCTGAATGACAAATGCGCTTGCCATCGCCAGTCTCGAGATCAGCGTACCCGGCGTTGAACGCCATATTAAAAAAGGGATGACTACGGCCGGGAGGCCAACCGCCAAGCTAAAAACTATCCCGTCATAAACCAGTCCAACAACTACCGTAACCAAAAATACGGTGACCACTGTAATCATCATTACACCGTCCACTTTGGTACGAATAGGCTTTAGCAAGTCTTCTTGATCATTCATCATTTTTCCTTAATCTAATAAACATTATTTGTGCAGTGTTCACCGGCCGGCGCTTCCAATATGAACCAGCCCAATGCACAAGCGCTATAAGCAAGCCATACCGCAAAAAGCGCGGTCATTCCGTAGCTCTTGCGGCGATAGCAAGGAGTGGTTACTGCTGTTGTTAGAGGCGGCTTAGTGTTGCGTTGATTGACAGTAATCACTTTCAACTCCTGATCGCCAAACCGGTCACATTCAGGACAAATGTGGGGATGAAGGGGGAAATCATTAGGATTAAAATAAGATTGATGTTGGGAGGGAGTAAACGGCGATTATTATAACCTGAAGATTACTTAAACAAAATCAGATAGCGACATTTACTTACACTCCCTTTCTTGTCTACCGCTCTAAAACTCCTCCCATTCATCGCTGGTAACCGGCTGCAACTGCGGTTTCACCTTGGCCGGAGTTGGACTTTTACTTACCGCCGGCGTCATTACACGCGGAAAACTTTGAGAACCGCCTAAACCATTATCGACAGTAAAGCGCCCAACCGTGACTGACAAATTTTGCGCCTGTTCTTCCAGCGATTCGGCAGCCGCCGCTGCCTGCTCGACCAGGGCGGCGTTTTGCTGCGTCACTTCATCCATTTGCCCGATCGCCTGATTAACCTGTTCGATGCCGGAAGTTTGTTCAACGGAAGCGGATCTAATCTCCGACATAATGACGGTAACACCGCGAATGGCGCTAACAATTTCCTCCATGGTCTTTCCGGCCTGGGCAACCAGCTTGGTGCCGTCCTCAACCTTTTCTACCGAATCGCCAATCAGGTTTTTTATTTCGCCTGCCGCGGCAGCGGCGCGCTGGGCAAGATTACGCACCTCGCCAGCCACCACGGCGAAACCACGGCCCTGCTCACCGGCGCGGGCCGCCTCCACCGCGGCATTGAGGGCAAGAATATTGGTCTGGAAAGCAATGCTGTCAATCACCGTGATGATATCGACAATTTTGCGTGAAGACTCATTAATATCTTCCATCGTCGTCACTACCTGCTCCACCACTGCAACACCCTTGCCTGCAATATCGGTCGCGCCGACAGCAAGCTGGTTGGCATATTGAGCGTTTTTTGCGTTTAACTGCACTGTGGAAGTCAGCTCTTCCATGCTGGCGGCGGTTTCTTCCAAACTGGCCGCCTGCTCTTCGGTACGGTGTGACAAATCGTTGTTACCCGCTGCAATTTCTTTGGCGGCAGTATTGATGTTGTTGGTGGAATCCTTGATTTCTTCGACCAGCCCCCTGAGGTTTTCGACAGTGCTGTTCATGCCGACAATCACGGCGCCGAAAGTGCCGGGGTAGTCCTTGCTGATCGTTTTAGTCAAGTCACCTTCCGACAATGCACTGGCAATAACCGATATGTCATTCAAACTGCCCAAGGCATCAAGCGAAAGGTTAATATCGTCTTTCAGTTTGCCGAGATCGCCACGCCCTTCGGCCTGAACCCGCTGACTGATATCGCCTTGCGCCACGCTGTGCATGACATTGCCTACATCGCCCAGCATCGACTGCATAGCCTGCATGGCTTGCATGGCGTGCTCTACCGCGAGCTTGTATTCGCCTTCGACATTAACATTAACCCTTTTGTTAAAGTCGCCTTCAGCAAGGGCGTTCATTAATTCGGTAATAGCGTTTGTAGTCACGGACAGCGTTTTTGCGACGGCATTCAGTTGTTTCAGCGCTGTCGCAAACCCGCCATGCAAGCCTTCGGGATAGCTCTTCCGGGTAAAATCGCCATAGATGACATAGGCCAGCGAATAATACATATCTGTCTGTGCAGTTTCGACCTGATCCATCAAATCGTTCAGCAACCAGGCGAGCTGTTGGAGCGGCCTATCCTTTCCGCCGATATAGGTAACCCTGACATCGACAGATCCCTGCCTCCATTCCTTGCTTGCGCTCAGTAACTTCTTCAACAACAACTGATCGGCTGATATTGATTTACGCCACCAAACGACCGATAAAACCGATGCCACCGTCAATAAAGACGGCGTGATAACATTACCTCCGGTCAAAACAGGCATCCACCCATAAACCAACGAACCGGTCCAGCAACAAGCGACTACCGCTAAGGCGATAGCTTCATTATTCTTAAAGTGACTGTAAGACATTGATAAGCTCCTCGTAAGTAACGCCTTTTTCTTTTAATACATTACCCAATACTGCGCCTGACGCCGCCATAGCATCCTTCGGCCCCGCGTTACGTTCGGCATCCAGCATGGCTCGATACACATCCGTCACAATCGGAATAGCCTTAGGATTAGGCATACGGCGCACAGAGCTGTAGCCTATCTTTTGTTTGTTTTTGTCTTTCATCGGCGCTACGTGAGTAAACACCCAGTAAAACCCGCCATCTTTCGACATGTTTTTAACATAGGCGAATATCTCCTTGTCTTCCGCCAGATAATCCCACAACAACTTAAATACCGCCCTCGGCATATCAGGGTGACGAATAATGTTGTGCTGACTACCCAAAAGCTCGTGTTCCTCGTATCCCGAAAACTCGATAAAAATATCGTTTCCGTAAGTAATCCGCCCTGTCAGGTCAGTTTTGGAAACAATGAAATCCTGCTCCCGCATTAACCGTTCCTTACTTGTCGGAATGATTTCTTTTCTCTTCATTATTTTTCCTCAGTAATTGCCCTATACCCACGCAATCGTCAGTTAATTATTCGGCTAACAAAGCATTTGCGGTTCTTTAGCAAACTTGTCAGTCAGTTTATTTTTATCAAACATCAGATAAACAATCATATCCGTATTCAAAAAAAACCGATCATTCCCGATCCGGCCAATTTCTTGCCAAAAGTTATCCGTCCTCCGCCTTAAAATCAGGCTCCTATAATGCTCGCAAGAACAACTCCCCTCTGCTCACTGGGAATTCTAATACCGCCTCTATTCCGACTTGATCTTAATAACATAAAAAAACCGATACTCCAATTTTTCAACACCACACTTGGGTGTAGGCTTTATAAAAGACTGATTTTTACGACGACCCCGAATTTGGGATGATCCAGATAATAGAGTTCATTCAGTTTAATGAATCGCTTTTCATTTAAGCGGTAAATCACCGCCTTCCCCGAATCGCCGTCAAAACGAGAACCCAGCTCCAAATCAACCGTCATTTGCAGGCCCTGATCGTGTTGCATCTGGAAATAACCGTCCAACTTGCCGTCCGCACCCTGAATATGCACGGGAGCGGCTAACCCTCCGCCGCCAATTGGCTGAATCCAGGCGACATGCAGGATAGGCCGGTAAACCGGGACTTTCGATAATGCGCCATAACTCTCATCCAGCGTTGTAGCCCCCGGTTTTTTATAAGCGCTCAGTTCCGTCAACGCGGATGGCCACTTAATCTGGCTGGCGGCCTGTTCAAACACCTCGGAGTTGGGCATCGCTTGCGAGAATATGATCAACTCTATTTGATAAGCGCCATCTTCAGCTAAAAGCCGGTTACTGAAAAAAACCAGCATTGCCGTCAAACTGTAGGCCATTATTTTAATTATCGTCATTTTTTATCCGCCGGTTTAAGGGTTAATTTATCCAGCAAACCGGTTATAAACTCAAGCTTCTGCTCGGTCGTTTCAAACGGTTTACTGAACCTTAACTTGTCGGCCCCATCGAATTTATAAACCTGGGCCTGGGTTTGTATCAGCGAAATCAGCTGGTCGGTATTGATATTAGGCGTCGCAGAAAAAATAATGCGCCCGCCGCCGGCATTGGCCTCTATTTTCTTGACGCCCATCTTTTCGGCCTGCTGCTTTAATTCGGCGACGCTGAACAACGTCTTTACCTGCTCGGGGAATAAGCCGAAACGGTCGATCATTTCCACCTGCAATTCACGTAAATCGTCCTTGGTTTCGGTATTGGAGATGCGCTTATACAACACCAGCCGGCCATGAATATCAGGAAGATAGTCTTCCGGGATCAGAGCCGATGCTTGAAGATCGACTTCCGGCCCCCGGTCTATCGGGGTTTCGAGCTCCGGCTGTTTGCCGGATTTTAGCGCATCGACCGCGCGCTCCAACAGCTCGGTATACAGAGTAAAACCGATTTCCTGAATCTGCCCGCTTTGGTCATCGCCGAGCAATTCGCCCGCGCCGCGAATTTCCATGTCATGCGACGACAACATAAAACCGGCGCCCAAATCGCCGGACGCCTCGACCGCTTCCAATCGTTTAATCGCGTCCTTGCTCAATAAGGATTTCGGCGGCACGACAAAATAGGCGTAAGCCCGATGATGCGAACGCCCGACCCGGCCGCGCAACTGATGCAACTGCGCCAAGCCCAATTTATCGGCGCGATTGATGATGATGGTATTCGCGCTGGGTATGTCGATGCCGCTTTCAATAATCGTAGAGCACAACAGCAGGTTAAAACGCTGGTGATAAAAATCCAGCATGATGCGTTCCAGCTCCCGCTCCGGCATCTGCCCGTGCGCAATCTCGATCCGCGCCTCGGGTACCAGCGCTTCGAGCTCCCTGGCCATTTTCTCCATCGATTTAACGTCGTTATGCAAGAAAAACACCTGGCCGCCACGCTTGATCTCGCGCAAACAGGCTTCCCTGATCTGCGCATCGATCCATTCGCTGATAAAGGTCTTGATCGCATGACGGTTAGGCGGCGGACTGGCGATAATGGAAATATCCCGAAGGCCCGACATCGCCATATTCAAGGTGCGCGGAATCGGCGTTGCGGTCAGGGTCAGCATGTCCAGTTCATTGCGCAGCTTTTTGAAATGCTCTTTTTGCGTCACGCCGAAACGGTGCTCCTCGTCAATCACCACCAGTCCCAGCGCCTTATATTTGATTTCTTTCGACAGTAACTTGTGCGTACCGATCACGATATCGACCTTGCCCTGTTCCAGGTCGTCGGTAATCTCTTTTTGCTGCTTGGCGCTGACAAAACGCGACAGCACCTCGACGCGAACCGGCCAGTCGGCAAAGCGGTCGCGGAAATTCTGGTAATGCTGTTGCGCCAACAAGGTAGTCGGCACCAAGACCGCCACCTGCTTGCCGTTTTGCACCGCAATAAACGCCGCGCGCATCGACACCTCGGTTTTGCCGAAACCGACGTCACCGCAAATCACCCTGTCCATCGGCTGAGGGCTGGCCATGTCGTCCAATATCGCCTCGATCGCGGTCTGTTGATCCGGCGTTTCTTCAAACGGGAATGCATCGGCAAACGCCGCATATTCGACATTTTCAACCGAGAACGCATGGCCTTGCTTGACCGCTCTTTTGGCATGAATCTCCAGCAATTCCGCGGCGACATCGCGGATGCGCTTAATGGCTTTTTGCTTGACTTTACTCCACTGATCGCCGCCCAGCTTATGCAATGGCGCATTTTCCGCGCTCATGCCGGTGTAACGTCCGATCACATGCAACGCTGAAACCGGCACATAAAGTTTGTCGTTATTGGCGTATTCCAGTGTCAGAAATTCCGACGCGACACCTCCAATTTCAAGGGTCTGTAAACCCAGGTAGCGGCCGACGCCATGCTCCTGATGCACGACCGGCGAACCGATGGTCAGTTCAGTGAGGTTATTGACGATATTTTCGAGCTCATGCGCCCCGGACTTACGCCGTCTGCGCCGTTGCTGGACTTTTTCGCCGGACAACAGGTTTTCGGTGATGATCGCGATGGCCGGATTTTCGAGCCACAAGCCATGATCCATCGGCGCAACCAGAAGACACGGCGACACTTCGGACTGGAGAAACTTGTCCCAGCTTTCCACCTGCTTCACGATAATCTTGTACTGCCTTAATTTGTCCATCAAGGCTTCCCGGCGTCCTGCCGATTCCGAGACAAACAAAATCTTGCCGTCAAAACCATTTACAAACTGCTGCAACGCCAGGGCCGGCTGTTCCACTTTCGCATCGATGGTGACATTGGGCAGCGGACGGCAGTTGAAAACGATGCTGCCGGTATCCTCGGCAGCTATGCCGCCAAGCGTAATACGGGCAAATGCTTCGGTTCTTTGCGCCAGCTCATCGGTCGACAAGAACAGCAGTTCCGGTTTCAACAACGGCCTGTCCGCATCGTATTTCCGTTGCTGAAACCGGTCTTCGGCTTCGGCATAAAAAGCCTGGGCGGTCGCGGCAAAACTATCCGCCGTCACCAAAACCGCCGACTTCGGCAGGTAATCGAACAATGTAGCCATTCGATCGACAAACAACGGCAAGTAATATTCAATGCCGCCGGGCGTGATGCCTTTGCTGACATCCATATAAAAATGGTTTTTCGGCGAAGTTTCCGGGAAAGCATCTCTGAAAGCCTGGCGAAAATGCTTGATGGCCTCATCGGTAAACGGGAATTCCCGCGCGGGGAACAGCTGAATCCGGTCAATTTTTTCCAATGACCGCTGCGTTTCAGGGTCGAATGTACGGATGGATTCGATTTCCTCATCGAATAACTCGATGCGATACGGCGCCTTGCCGCCCATCGGGAACAAATCGACTATCGCCCCCCTGACCGCAAATTCGCCGTGCTGGTAAACCTGAGATACGCAATGATAGCCGACGCTTTCCAGCTTCAGGCGGTTCAGCTCCAGGTTAAAATCGTCGCCGACCTTAACCGCAAAACTGTTGGCCAGAACATGCTCACGGGGCGCCAACCGGTGCATCAGCGTCGTCACCGAAACCACCAGCGCGCCGCGCTTCACCTGCGGCAACAAGGCCAAGGTTTTGAGCCGTTCAGAGATGATTTCCGGCAGCGGCGAGAAAACATCGTAAGGCAAGGTTTCCCAATCGGGGAAATTCAAAATGGGGTGCTCGCCTTGTAAGAAGAACGACAATTCATGTTCAAGCCGCAAAGCGGTCTGATTATCCGGCGTGACCATGACAAACAGACGGTCTTCATTTTTAATGGCTGAAGCCAGCGCCAACGAATCGCCGCAGCCGGTTAAGCCCGCCCAGATCAGTATTTGATCTTGTTTTTGCGGCGTTTTAGGAGAGAAAATTAAGTTGTTAGCCATTATGTTCCGTTCCCACATGCCGTATGGGAATATGCAGTTAAGGCGCATCACGCCACGAATCTCGGCCAGCCTAAACTGGAATCACACTTAATATTATAATCGCATAAGTTAGCTGGCGCTTGGACTATAGAACAAGCGCAGACACATAGTTTGTTATGTGTAGTTTTTTAATCATCATTGTCCCGCCTTTTAGTAACCGCCTGCACTGGGGTACAATACCCCGAGTTGTGCCAAGTACATTCAAAGACGGCATGAACGGCAATGAACTATCATCCGCCCCATGTTGATCAAATTTAAATCAAATAAAGAGAGACGCCATTATGAAAAAAAGTTTGTTTCTGACTGTTGCGATGCTGATTTCCGGCAACGTAAGCGCCGCTACCGATCATTACGTGTTGCGCGATGGCGACTATGTGCGCCACTTAAAAGTCACCAAAATCGACGACGATTACACCGTCAGCGCTGACGTAGACTTTGAAGCCACTGTCCAAGAAGCCGGCATCGCCCACTGTTCCGAGACCATTTCCGGCAAAGCCAAAAGCACAGGCGAGAACGAATTGCTGCTGAAAAAACACTCTGAAAGCTCGGCCAGTTTCTGCGAACTAAAAATCAAACTTAGCCCGAACGGCGCGAAGGTGGAAGAGTCGAAAGATTGCGGCACATTTACCGTAGGCAAATGCCACTTTTCCAGCGGCGACAAGGAACTGATTAAGATAAAATAATCGCGAATCAAGCTCATAGCCTGGATTCTTCTTCCTTACGGCCGCGCAAAGCAAACGCCGCCCAGGTGAAGAGGAATCCGTCATAAACATTATGACGGCAAACAAATAAAGCGGCGTTTCAACGCCGGAATGCATTGATCGGCAAGCCTTCCGTCCAAATGTTGCCGCATGCGCATTAAGAGCTGCACGACAACATAGAACACCCGGCCCGTTGCCTCGCCCAGTCCGGGCGTTTTAAAGCGAACTTTTCCTTGCCAGGCTGATCGTCATAGGGATGACGCAATAATTCCAACAACTCGTTAACCATCGAAAAATCACCCTGCTCCGCCTTGTCTATCGCCAGTTGCGCCAAATAATTTCTCAGTACATAGTTGGGATTCGCCGCATTCATGGTCTTGATTCGCACCTCATCGGTAACGCCGGAGTTTTGCACCCGCTTGATGTAAGATTTAAGCCAGTTGCCAAGACGGGCCTTGTATTCATCGGTTAGCTGCTCCGGCACATAATAGGCTTCCATCAGTGGCGCCATCAAAGCTTCATTGCCGAGTTCAGCGTCCATGACCAGCATGCCGAGCTTGCGGTAAAAAATGGTCATGTCCGTTTCGACCGTTTGCAACAGGATCAACAGCTCGGTGTGTAATTCCTTATCGGTAGCCGGATCATAGGCATTAAGCCCCAGCTTGTCGGCGACCATTTTTTGCCAGCCCCGCTCAAAGGTGTCTTTATAGGCATTAATCGCCTGTTGCAGGGGCTCAACCTGTTCTATCAGCGGATAGATCGCATTGGCCAGCTGCCCCAAATTCCAGAAAGCGATTTGCGGCTGGTTGCCGAAACGGTACCGGCGATCCGCCGCATCGGTGGTGTTGGGCGTCCAGTTGGGGTCGTAATTTTCCAGCCAGCCGTAGGGGCCGTAGTCTATGGTGAGGCCGAGTATCGACATATTGTCGGTGTTCATCACGCCGTGAACAAAGCCGACGCGCTGCCAGTGCACGATCATTTCCGCCGTTCTGCGGCAGACTTCTTCAAACCATTTGAGATAAACGTCGAATGACGGCTCGCCCAAATGCGGAAAGTCGGTGCGAATGGTGTAATCGACCAGTTTTTTCAGCAGCTCTATCTCGCCCCTGGCGGCAAAAATCTGGAAGTTGCCAAAGCGGGTAAACGATGGCGCAACCCGGCAAACTACCGCGCCCGGTTCGGGCCGCGGATTGCCGTTATAAAACATATCCCGGATAACTTCCTCGCCGGTCAGTATCAAGCTCAATGCCCGCGTGGTCGGCACGCCCAGATGATGCATGGCTTCGCTGCATAAAAACTCGCGCACCGAGGAGCGCAGCACCGCCAAACCGTCAGCATTCCTTGAATAAGGCGTTTCGCCCGCGCCTTTCAGCTGCAAGGTCCAGTGCCCGCCCCGGCGATTGACAACTTCGCCCAGATTAATCGCGCGGCCGTCACCGAGCTGTCCCGCCCAGTTGCCGAACTGGTGACCGCCGTAGCAGGTTGCGTAAGGCTCCATGCCGGGCAACAAGCGATTACCGGCAAATACCTGGGTAAAATCGGCCGACTCGCAATCTTCCGGGCTCAAATCCAGCAGTTCTGCAACTTCCCTGGAATAAGCAACCATCCGCGGATCGGCGACTTTGGTTGGCGACACCCGCGAATAACAGGCGCTAAGAACCTGGCGGCGATTATTAACGGTTTCATAGTCGGCAGGTAACTCGCGTATAAAACGGTTATCGAAGATCAAGTCATCGAGCCCGGACGTCGTTGTTTGAGAATTCATTTATTTCGCTCTTTTGTCGGCAAGCGGCTGCCCGCATGCGTTTTCATCGGTTGGTAATAATTCTTCCGTACAATCATGGCATCACATACGGATTCGGCGAACAGCTCATGGCAATTTAGTCTTATTCTAGCGTTAAACATGAATTCTCGTTGATATTCAGTTAAAATGGCGGCGTTAAAAAACCCTCCGCTTTGTGTGGCGGTGCGCCATTTTATTTAATGTTTTTTCTGAGGTCGTCGTATGCGTAAAAACCTTCTTACCTTTATTGGGGGCGCCACCCTGCTCCTTATGCATCCTTGGAGTCAAGCGGCCAGCGATTTACCTCCTTCGGCCAAAGTGGACATGGGAGCGGTAGAAGAAGTCTGTTCCGACTTCACCCCCGCCAAATGGCGTGAAGCACAAGTCATTGATGGTGTTGCGATACAAGCTTCACGGCTCTGTAATCCCGACAATCCGGCCGATATCGCCGCCTTTGTAAAGGGTACCAACGGCATTTCCATGACGACACTGATGGAGACTCAGCTCGCAGCCGATGCGATTACCCTATCCGACGACATCGACGGCGACGGCGACCCGGATAAAATCATTATTAAACTAGAAGTTGCCGAACTCAACGGTCATTCACCGGACATGAAAGACCCCACCACCACTTTCGACATAGCGCCTGGCATCCAGCCGACTTTTTGGGTTTTCGCCCCAAAAACCCGCGACATGTCCACGCTAAGCATCTACGAGCCGATCGCCAACCCCCTGTTGCGCGTACCGTCTCCGGTAATCCGTGTCGAACAGGATGACGTGGTCTGGCTGGTTCTGGAGAACACTCATTATTTGCCGCATTCCATCCATTTGCACGGTATCGACCATCCGTTCATGGACCATGCCGGAGTGGGCAATGACGGGGTTGCTCAATCCAGCAACATGGATACGATGCCCGGACAAAGCAAAACCTACGTGATCAAACCGCGCCAACCGGGCACCATGTATTACCATTGCCATGTCCAGCCGCACACCCACATTCCAATGGGCTTGCAGGGTATTTTCATCGTTGAGGAAAACCGCCCCAACAACTGGCCGCAAACCCTTAATGTCGGCGCAGGTCAAGTGCGTCATCCCTCGGTCGCGGTGCTGGAAAAATATGCGCGGGAATATGATTTGCATTATGAATCGGCGGACAGGGAATTGCATGAGCTTATTGCCCGCTCGGCCAACGACCCACGGCTGATTGCCAAGCATATGAACATGGAATACGACACCACCGATGCCACCGATGATTATTTCATGCTCAATGGCCGTTCCTTCCCTTACACCCTAAGGGAATCATTGATTGAAATGAAACAGGATGAAAAAGTTAAACTGCGGATACTGAACGGTCACACCGAAGCCATGGCCGTGCATATCCACGGCCACAAGCCAACCATAACTCATTATGACGGCGTCGATAACGGACCCGGCTCATATATCCAGCGCGATGTACACACCATGGTGCCTGCGCAGCGTCTGGACCTGGAGTTAAGCGGCATCGATGACGGCTTGCACAGCTTTGGCCAAGGCATCTGGATGTTCCATGACCATGTTGAAAAAGCGTTTACCACTAACGGCGTTGGCGAAGGCGGCGACATCAGCCTGGTCGTTTACGACGGCTTCCTTGATGAAAAAGGCATTCCCAAATCGCATGGCATGAGCCTTGCGCCCTATTTCACCAAAGGCATGTGGAAACGCGATTACCCGATCTGGCAAGACTATGACGAGTGGCGCAGCTTAGGCCTGCCTGACCTGAAGGCAAGCTACCAACCGTCAAAAGTTGCGGTGCAAACCGTGCAACCCAAACGGACGGACGCAACGCCTGAAGCTGAACAGGAAAGCTCTTTTGTTGGAAACTTGCTATTCGGTTTAATTCTGGGGCTATTAAGTTATGTGCTGATAATTAATCGCCAATTGATTATTGACCGTGTTCGTAAACTGATTAATAAATAACTCCGTAACTTCGGATAACCCGCAAGGTGACTCGGCTAAGTGCGGAATACTGGTAAATAGGCGATTAAAAGTCTTTTATTCACCACGAAGGACACGAAAGAATAAAACTTCGTGTCCTTCAGCCTTCGTGGTGAAGTTTTTCTAATCGGTTTTTTGTGAATTTACCCGTTATTAGTAAGAAGTTACAAAAATGACCATCAAGCATAGAAAGCGGATTACCTTAATATGATGCGAACCCGTGCCATACTTGTTATGGCATTGATCTGTCCTTGCTTTTTGGCGTCGGCTGAACCCATCCATCTACAGTTACGCTGGCATCATCAATTTCAATTTGCCGGATACTATGCGGCCTTAGAAAAAGGCTATTACAAAGAAGCCGGACTCGACGTTATTATCGACGAAGGCAGCCCGGAAAAAAAACCGGTGCAGGAAGTTCTTCAAGGCCGCGCCCAATACGGCGAGGCCAACAGCGAATTACTGCTGGAACGCTTGCGCGGCGCGCCGCTTGTCGCCTTGGCTGCGATCTATCAACACTCCCCTTCCGTATTAATCGCCCGAAAAGATACCGGAATCTCCTCGCCTGACGACTTGATCGGGAAAAGAGTCATGCTATTGAATCAGGCTGTCGACGCCGATTTTGTCGCCATGTTCAATAATGAAGGTATAGATATAAGCCGCATTCAAGCCATCCCCAGCAGTTATGAAATTCGTGATTTGATTGACGGTAAAGCCGACGCGTTTAATTCATATCTAAGCAATGAACCTTTTTTTCTAAAGCAACAAGGCGTTGAGTTCAACGTACTCAATCCGCGCAACTACGGTATCGATTTCTACAGCGACATTCTGTTTACAACGGAAAACGAGCTGAAACATCATCCTGAACGCGTAAAGGCATTCCGCCAGGCCAGCCTTGAAGGCTGGTATTACGCAATGGATCACCCGCGGGAAATCATTACCCTGTTGCTCAATAAATACAAAACCAATAAATCCAGAGAACACCTTGAGTTTGAAGCCGACGCCATACGCTCCTTGATCATACCGGACGTCATCGACCTGGGACACATGAATCCCTGGCGCTGGCGGCACATGGCGGAAACATTCGTCAAGGCGGGCATGGTTGAAAACGATAAATTTTTACAAGGTTTCAGCTATGATCCAAACCCCAAAGCCGACCAGGAAAAGCTGATCCAATATCTCAAAATCGCCGTAATCATTACCCTGCTGACCGGCGTTATCACCTTGAGCCTATTAGCCGCCTATAGATCGTTAAAACGAAAAAATAAAATAGCCGCTCGCAACGAAAATCTTTTACGTTTGGCCCATGAGACGGCAGGCATAGGCTACTATGTGACCGACCTGGCGACAGGGCGCTGGGAAAGTTCGCCCCTGTTCGATCAGATTTTCGGCATCGACGCGCGCTTTGAACGGGATATTCCCAATTGGGCTGCATTGATTGATCCTGAGCACCGACAGTCTGTGCTGGATCACTTCCAGAAAATAATCCATACCCACGAACGGTTTTCGATGGAATATGTCATCATCCGACCCAGCGATGGCAAATCACGCTGGGTGGTTGACCATGGCGACATCGAGTACGGCAAAACCGGCAATCCCGCACAACTGATAGGCACCGTCCAGGATGTTACCGAACGGAAGCAAGCGGAAGCTGCGCTACGCGAGAGCGAGGACGCATTCCGGCATCTGTTTGAAGATTCCAACGACCCTGTTTTACTGATCAAAGAGGGGCGATTCATCGACTGCAATGCCGCTACGTTAATCCAGCTGGGTCTTAAGTCAAAATCGGAACTCATTAATTGCCGGCCCGATGAAATATCTCCCGCCTATCAGCCCGATGGACAACCATCGGATCAAAAAGCGGCTGAAATGATAGCTACAGCCCGGAAAGTGGGTTATCACCGATTTGAATGGCTGCACATCAGGGCCGATGGATCGCACTTTCCTGTAGAAGTGTCCCTAACGCCAATGACAGTGAATAGCGAGCTTATTACCCATGTCTGTTGGCGCGACATAACCGAACGCAAGGCCGTTGAAAACAAATTACGCAGCCGTACCGACGAACTGGCCCTGCAAAATCAAATTCTGCAATTAATTAATCGAGAGGACGATCTCCACAACATATTAGATGAGTTAGCGCGTCAAATTGAAGCGCTGCACCCCGACCTATTGTGCTCAATTTTGCTGCTGGATAACGACAATAAACATCTGCGCCACGGTGCGGCGCCAAGTTTACCCGATTTTTACAGTCAAGCCATTGATGGCTTGGAAATCGGCGATGGCGTAGGTTCCTGCGGTACGGCTGCGTATCTCGGCAAGACTGTCATCGTTGAAGATATACAACACCACCCCTATTGGGAACCGTATCGTGATCTCGCCAAGCAAGCCAATTTACACGCCTGCTGGTCGCATCCGATTAAAAACAATCAGGGCCGCGTGCTAGGAACTTTCGCTTTCTATCATCGACCTCCAGGGATGGAAGGAGCGTCGCACATGGTAGGGAACCAATGCGGCCGACCACCAGGGATGAAGAAAGCGCCGACACCGATGGAGAACTGGCTGGTGCAATCAACCGATGCCGAAATCAGCCTGATTAAGCACTATGCCGGTCTGGCGCAGTTGGTGATCGAACGGAACCGGTCAACGATGCAAATAGCGGAATCCCTGTCGATACTAAAAGCCACATTGGAATCCACCGGCGAGGCCATTCTGGCCGTGGATCTACACAATAATTGGCTGCTGTATAACCAAAAATTTATTGATCTATGGCAAATCCCCAATGAAGTCGCAGCCGCCAAAATTGGCGCTAAAGACGGCAGCATAGAATTATTGTACGGCCCCGATCAAATCAAAGATACCGAAGCTTTCTCAAATAAGGTAATCGAGCTGTATGCAACTCCCGAAGCTCATTCTTTCGATATTATTGAGTTTAAGGATGGAAAAATTGTCGAACGCTATTCCATCCCCAAACTGATTAACAACAAAGTAGTCGGCAGAGTATGGAGTTTTCGCGACGTTAGCGAACAAAAACGGGCGGAAGCCGAACTCCGCATCGCCGCAACCGCCTTTGAATCGCAAGAAGGCATGTTCATCACCGATGCCGATCAGGTTATTTTGAAGGTCAACAAGGCGTTTACCCGTATCACCGGCTATAGTCCCGAAGAAGCCATTGGGCAAACCGGTGCTTTGCTTAACTCGGGCCGTCATAATGCGCACTTCTACCAAGCGCTGCAACACAGCCTGCAACAGGATGGCTGCTGGGAAGGCGAAATCTGGCATAAACGCAAAAATGGGGAAATCTATCCCGAATGGCTGATCATCACTGCGGTTAGCGATGCGAATAGCAAGATCAGCAACTATGTCGGCGCCTTCACCGACATCACCAAAGACAAGGAATCGGAAGAAACCATTCACAATCTGGCCTATTACGATCCGCTCACCGCACTGCCTAATCGCCGCCTGATGTGGGAACGTCTGAAGCACAGCATTGATATGGAGCGGCGTGACGGCAAACAACTGGCGTTGCTGATGCTCGATCTGGATCGCTTCAAAGCGGTCAATGACAGCATGGGGCACTTGGCGGGTGACGAGTTACTGCAACAGGTTGCCGCCCGCATCAAGTCAAGGTTGCGCGAGGTTGACATGGTCGCTCGTTTGGGTGGTGACGAGTTTATCGTGCTGCTGGAAGATATTACACACCCGGAAAATGCAGCGCGGGTCGCGGAGGAAATCGTCGCCGACTTAAGCAAGCCTTTTGAGTTGCTGCAAAATAACAATGCCAATCCTGATGAGCCGAACCGAAAGGTCAGAATAGGCGCCAGCATAGGGATCAGCTTGTTTCCCCAGCATGGCGACAGCCCCGAAGCGCTGCTGGATAACGCCGACATTGCACTCTATAGAGCGAAAGATGAAGGCCGCGGTTGTTTTGCCTATTTTTCGGAAGAATTCACCATTATCGCCCGTGAACGTATTGCACTGGAAACTCGTCTGCGCCGCGCCACTGAACAACGGGAACTGTGCGTCTATTATCAGGCGCAAATAGACATTGACAGCGGCCTGATAATCGGCGCCGAAGCCTTGGTACGTTGGCAAGATCCCACCGAGGGCCTGATTTCGCCATCCAGCTTTATCTCTATTGCCGAAGAAACCGGGCTGATCGTGGAAATCGGCGCCTGGGTGCTGCGCGAGACTTGCCGCCAAGGCCAGCGCTGGATAGATGCCGGTTTGCCGTCATTAACTTTAGCAGTCAATGTCTCCCCTCACCAATTCCGCCGTAGCGACATCAGCGCTCTGGTAGCCGATGTGTTGCACGAGACCGGTTTCCCCGCCGAACTATTAGAACTGGAACTCACTGAAAGCGGCTTAATGGAAAATGAAGACAAAGCCGTAGAAGTACTCAATAATTTGCGCGCCCAGGGCGTCCGTCTTGCGATTGACGACTTCGGTACCGGCTATTCGTCGCTGGCTTATCTGAAGCGCTTTCCTCTGGATGTGCTGAAAATCGACAAGAGCTTTATCGATGATATTCCCTCGCTGCAAGACGACATGGAAATCACCGCAACGATTGTCGCTATGGGGCATATTTTAGGGTTCAAGGTGTTGGCCGAAGGCGTAGAAACGCTTGAGCAACTGGCATTCTTGCGGGAAAAAGGCTGCGACACCTATCAGGGTTACATCAAAAGCAAACCCCTTCCGGCCGAGGAATTTGTCCGGTTATTGCTTGATCAAACCTAATTTATTGATATTAAAAAATAGCCTGAGCGTTTTTACCGCGAAAGTTTAGAACGACTGCATAGATGATTGTGTCGGAAAAATTCCTGTTCTTCGCCGCTTTGATTACGCTGCTTTTGATCCCGTCTCTGTCTTCAATGGTTAGCGATCTAAACCGGTACATACTCACAGCGATGAAAGATTAACCCTTGAATTTCAAATTCAAGTTAAAATAAGCTAAGGTTATTGAACGGAAACAACAAAAATCCGGCTTTAAAATCGGTTTTTGTGTTGCACGATATATAATCATGTCGTGATCATTGCTTAAGCATCAGCGATTATGGTATTTCATTAAATTATTTCAAGATAAAACAACCACAAAAGAAAACACATGTTAGTTATTGTCGGATATTTGATCCTCTCTGTAGCAATCATGGGCGGATTTATGGGGGCCGGCGGACACCCCGGCGTTCTTTTTCAGCCCTTTGAATTTATCATCATCATTGGCGCGGCCTTGGGCGCTTTCGTCTGTGCAAACTCCATAACTGTTATTAAAGCGGCTATCAGTCAGGCCACCGCCACCTTAAAAAGCACCCCGTACAATAAAGCCTATTACCTTGAGCTGCTGTTGTGTTTTTATGCAATCACCACCAAAACGCGCAAGGAAGGCTTATTATCGCTGGAAAGCATTATCGACGATCCGAAAAGCAGCCCGGTCTTTACGCCCAGAATTCTCGGCGATCACCATTTATTGGAATTTATCTGCGACAACCTGCGCTTGATCGTGACCGGAGTTGAGGTCTATGCGCTGGAAGAACTGATGGATCAGGAACTCGAAACCCATCATGAAGAAGCCCATGCGCCGGTCAAAGCTATCCAGAATATCGCTGACGGCATGCCGGCCTTTGGGATTGTCGCGGCGGTAATGGGCGTCGTGCATACCATGGAATCAGTCGGCATTCCGCCCTCAGAGTTGGGCAAATTGATCGCGGCGGCCTTGGTTGGAACATTTTTGGGTATTTTACTTTCCTATGGTTTTGTCGGCCCCGTCGCTGCGGTCATGGGGGAACGTTCCGAAGCGTCAGGCAATGTCTATAAATGCGCCCAAAAAGGCTTGCTGTGTTGCGCCAAAGGCGTATCGCCGGCCATGACTGCGGAATATATGCGCACGATGATTTCTTCCTCCATGCGTCCCGGCTTTCTGGAACTGGAAGAACAGTTAAGAGCCAACAAAGGTTAAAAAATGGCCGACCAACAACCGATCATTATAAAAAAAATCAAAAAAGGCGGACATGAATCTCATGGCGGCGTGTGGAAACTGGCTTACGCCGATTTTGTAACCGCCATGATGGCTTTTTTTTTACTGATGTGGCTGTTGGGTACAACCACCGAACCGGAACGCCGAGGCATTGCCGAATACTTTCAAGATCCTTTTAAAGCGTCCGCGGAAGAAAAAGGAGCCGATATCGGCGATCGCACCAGCATAATTCAAGCGGGCGGCGCGGATCTCACGTCACAAGATCAAGGCCAGGTTGACAAAGGCCTGACACCGGAAGAGAAGGAAATGACGCCAGAGGAAATAGAACAGAAAGCCGAAGAAATTGAGCGGGAAAAGCTCGAGAATCTGAAGGAAAAAATCCAGAATAAAATCGATACAACTCCAGAATTAACCGAGTTCAAGGATCAAATTAAACTGGAAATAACCTCCGAAGGCTTACGGGTTTTGATTGTTGACGCGCAGAACAGGCCCATGTATAAACTGGCTAGTGCCGAACCCGAACCGCAAATTAAATTGCTTTTAAGGGCGCTGGCTCCGGCCATCAACGAATTACCCAATAAAGTCAGCATAAACGGCCATACCGATGCACGGCCTTTTCCGCCCAATCAAAAGAAATATACCAATTGGGAACTCTCCAGCGACCGGGCCAATGCCGCTCGGTACGAATTGAATCAAGGGGGGCTTGCCGAGGAAAAGGTTTTAAGAGTTATCGGGTTATCGTCCAGTGTTCACTACAGCGCCACCACCGAACCGCTGGATCCGATTAACCGGCGAATTTCCATTATCGTTATGAACAAAAAAACCGAGCAGGAGATTTTGCAAACCGAAGGCGGCGACCCAAACACGCAAGGCACGCCACCGGAGGCCGAAAGCACATCGCCAAGTACTGAAACGGCGCCGCTCCAACAAACGGAACCCAAATAACGTTAAAATTTTTGTAACTTTTTCGCGGCACATCAAGAAGCCGACAAGCTGAAAACCACCTTTTAACGCCCTATTCCGCTGTTTCATTATGTTTGGCGGCAATCGGGCTATCTTGTTTTTGACTTTAGCTTTTATCAGATTCGCCCTAAGCAACCGATTTATTCGGAAAACCCGTATAAATACATCACCTCATCCTCACCTTCCAGAATAAACTTTACGTCGTCATCGGAAATTTCAACATCCAGAGGATAAGGCTCAGCCGCATCGTCAAAATAATCGGATTTGATGTAAAACTCGTCATCACTTTCTTTTACCAGAACGACCGAATAGCACTCTTTGTCTTCGTCTTGATCGATATTTTTCAAGGTGAAACTGACACTGTTGCCATCGGGGGCTACGACCGGATTTTGCTCTGTTTGCTCATATTCGCAGGCTATATCTTCATCATCAATGAACACATATGTCATCGAAAAATGCTTTAAACGATTAAAATCTATCGACATCACATAACTCCCAACATGTTGTCCAGCGCTTTCTTGGCGTACTTCGCCACGTCCTCGGGCACTGAAATCCGGTTAACTACATGGCCTGCGGCCAGATTCTCCAGCACCCAGGCCAAATGCTGCGGGTCGGTTCTGAACATAGTTGAGCACATGCACAATGTAGGCGACATGAAATGAACATTTTTGCCCTGCGCCTTGCATTCGTCGTGCAGGCGGTTGACCAGATTGAGTTCCGTCGCAACCAGCCACCGGGTGTTGGCTTCGGCTTCGCGGACCGTTTTTAAAATGTACTCGGTGGAACCGATGTAATCCGCTTTTTGGCACACCTCGAATGCGGCTTCCGGGTGCGAAATAACCTTGGTTTCCGGGTAACGTTTAAGGAATTCGTCAATATGTTCCGGCTTGAACACCTGATGTACGGAGCAATAGCCGTTCCAAAGGATGATTTTGGCGTTGCGGATTTGCTGTTCGGTCAAACCGCCCATCGGCTTGTTGAAATCCCAGGCCACCAAAGCCTCCAGCGGTATGCCCATCCTGTAACCGGTATTGCGCCCCAGATGCTGGTCGGGGAAAAACAGCACTTTCCGTTTTTTGGCAAAGCTCCATTCCAAAATCTTCTGGGCGTTGGATGAGGTGCAGACGATGCCGTCATGCTGGCCGCAAAAGGATTTAAGATCGGCCGCAGAGTTGATATAGGTAACGGGGGTAACCTCGGCCTCCACATCGATTACTTGTGCCAATTCATCCCAGCACTTTTGCACCTTGAGCAGATTGGCCATGTCGGCCATCGAACAGCCCGCCGCCATGTCCGGCAAAATGGCGATCTGCTCGGGACGGGACAATATATCGGCGACTTCGGCCATAAAATGCACGCCGCAGAATACGATGTATTCCGCGTCGGATTGCGCCGCATCCCTGGACAGCTTTAACGAATCACCGGAAAAATCGGCATGCTTGAACACTTCATCGCGCTGATAATGATGCCCAAGCACCACGCAACGGCGGCCAAGCTTGGCTTTGGCGGCGATAATCCGCGTATCGCATTCCTCATCGCTGAGTAAGGCGTAATCTTGAATCGGGAATGGGGTATTGGTCATAAATGAAACTCCTCTGCGGAGAATTTTGAGGTTAGTTTACTGCTTAACATCGGCAGAATATGGCGTTTGTGCCCTAAGAGGGAGAAACCTTAAAAATCTATAATCGCTTAAAACCGGCAGATACGAACCGATTTTTTAACCTGCATAGCTATGAATAATATTCATGTATTCTTTGCCGGTCTTGGTTAGTCTTTTCACAACAGCATGAAGAATACACAACAATTTCACCAATTCCAGCTCATCAATACCGGCTAAATCCCTGCCTATCACGGCATCGACAAAATTGAATCCCGCCGATAGGAACGAGCTGTCGCAGTTTATTTCAGTGTCTTTAAAATGATATTTATCAATCAGCAGCTCAAGGATTCTGATGGCATCGGCATCGTTTAAAGTCTTGTTATTTTCAATATCGTAAGCACAAAAAGCGCCTTCAATGGCATTGCTATAACCCGTCAATACATCACTTTCATGTACTTGATTGGTCGTAAAAGACGGCACTTCGTTATATTTCCGTTTCGGCTTTTGATAATATGAGCACTCTAAACAGGAATCTTCTTTGCGGATAGTTCCGCAGCACAAGCTACACACTAATCCATTAGCGATTACACACTGTCTTTTCCCTTTTCTTGAATTACATATTGGGCATTTAGCCATATTTGCTTTCTCTGTAATATTTGTTCATACCATACATAGCAACCGGCTTGGTAGGTCAATCCATAAAAGCATTTCACCACGAAGGCACGAAGAGCGCGAAGAAATAAAACTTCGTGTCCTTCGTGCCTTCGTGGTGAATAAAAAAGCTTTTTAGTCCTTAACTTTCTCTTTTCCCGCAGGTTTAATCAACCTGATGCCCAGTTCCTTCAACTGCTCATCGGTGACGACCGCCGGTGCGCTGACCAACGGACAAGCCGCCGATTGGGTCTTGGGGAAAGCAATCACGTCGCGAATAGAGGTTGATCCTGTCATCAACATGACCAGACGGTCAAGGCCGAACGCCAAACCGCCATGCGGAGGCGCACCGTACTTCAATGCATCCAGCAGGAAGCCGAATTTTTCCCTGGCTTCGTCTTCGCCGATGCCTAAAATCTCAAGCACGGTTTGCTGCATAGCGCTGCGGTTGATACGAATCGAACCGCCGCCGACTTCGGTGCCGTTCAACACCAAATCGTAAGCGCGCGATAATGCCGCACCCGGATTGACGACCAACTCTTCAACCGAGCAACTTGGCGCGGTGAACGGGTGATGAATCGCATTGTAACGACCGCTTTTTTCATCCCATTCGAACATCGGGAAGTCAACCACCCAAACCGGTTTCCAGTCGCCTTGCAGCAGGTTCAAATCATGCCCCAACTTGACCCGCAATGCGCCCATCGCTTCATTAACGATGTTCGCTTTATCCGCGCCGAAAAAGATCAAATCGCCGTTTTGCGCGCCGGTTTTGGCCAACACACTGTCCCAAACTTCCGCAGGAGCGAATTTAACGATAGGCGATTGCAAACCGTCGACACCGGCCGACAGGTCGTTGACTTTGATATAAGCCAAGCCTCTTGCGCCGTAAATGCTGACATATTTCGTTAACGCATCGATGTCTTTACGGCTTAATTCGCCGCCATTCGGTACGCGCATTGCAACGACGCGGCCTTTCGGATCGTTAGCCGGCGCCGAGAAGACTTGGAAATCGACGTCTTTCATGTCCTCGGCAACATCGACCAATTCCAGCGAAATCCGTAAATCGGGACGATCGACGCCGTAACGGGAGATGGCTTCCTGATGCGTCATACGCGGAAATTTGTCGCCCAGGTTTACGCCGATCACTTTAATGAACAACTGGCGGATCATTTCCTCCATGACATGCATGATCTCGTTTTCATCCATGAACGAAGTTTCGATATCCAGCTGGGTGAATTCGGGCTGACGGTCGGCGCGCAAGTCTTCGTCGCGGAAGCAGCGCACGACTTGATAATAACGGTCCATGCCCGCGACCATCAGGATTTGTTTGTACAATTGCGGCGATTGCGGCAGCGCGAAAAACGAATTTTCGTGGGTGCGGCTCGGCACGATGTAATCGCGCGCGCCTTCTGGAGTCGCTTTGGTTAGGTACGGCGTTTCGATCTCGAAAAACTCGTTGTCGTCGAGAAAATTTCTTAACACCCGCGTCACGTCGCGGCGCACCTTCATCTTTTCCTGCATCTCGGTGCGGCGCAAGTCGATATAGCGATAGCGCAAACGCAGTTCCTCGTTGACCTCGATCTCGCTTTCGACCGGGAACGGCGGGGTTTCCGACTCGTTCAGCACGACGATGTTTTTAGCCAATACCTCAATCGCGCCGGAATGCATGTTGGGATTAACCGTGCCTGCCGGACGGTCGCGAACCAAGCCGGTAATTTGTAATACATATTCACTGCGGACGCTTTCAGCCGTCGCGAAGGTTTCAGCCACGTCGGGATCAACCACAACTTGCACCAAGCCGGCGCGGTCTCTCAGATCGATAAAAATAACGCCGCCGTGATCTCGGCGTCTATGTACCCAACCGCAGATTGAAACCGTTTCGCCTAGCTGTTGTGTGTTTAATTCTCCGCACTTGTGAGTACGCATAAATTTTCCCTGTTGATTTAGTTAAGGTAAAAAGCAAAAGACGAAAGGCTCAAGGCGAAAGCGTGTTCGTTGTCTTTCACCTTGTGTCTTGCGCCTGTTTTATTAACTTTTGCAGTTGCCGGCCGGACAGCCGCCGGAAGGCGAACAACTGGCTTCGCCGGCGACATTCTTCTTGGCGCCGCTTTTAAAATCGGTTTCGTACCAGCCGCTGCCTTTTAATCTGAAGCCGGCTGCAGAAATCTTTTTCATTAATTCCGGCTTGCTACAGGCTGGACAGATAACGAGGGGCTCGGCGCTGAGTTTTTGTAACGCTTCGTGCTCATGACCGCATGATTGACATTGGTACTCGTATATTGGCATTTATCGCTCCGATAATAAGAAATAATAGCTACGATAAGTGCTGCGTTTAATTTTTCAAGGCACTTACTATAAAATAACCGCCTATTTTACAGAATTTAACTCCAATAATGAAAACATTAACCATCACAAGGCCGGATGACTGGCATTTGCATGTCAGAAACGGCGCTGTTTTAAAAACCGTCATGCCGCATACCGCCCGGCAATTTGCCCGCGCGATCATCATGCCCAACCTCAAGCCGCCGGTTACGACGGTGGCTCAGGCTTTGATTTATCGGGAAGAAATTTTAGCCGCAGTTCCTGCGGACCTGGATTTTACGCCGCTGATGACGCTTTACCTGACCGGCTCGACGACAACGGCTGAAATCAAAAAAGCCGCCGAATGCGAACATATCCATGCCTTCAAACTTTATCCGGCAGGAGCCACCACTAACTCCGATTCCGGTGTTGCCGACATCAAAGCTATTTATCCGCTATTGGCGGCAATGGAGCGGCATGACCTGCCCTTGCTGATTCATGGCGAAGTAACCGACGACGCTTGCGATATTTTCGACCGGGAGCGGGTGTTCATCGACACCTACCTAAGCGACATCACCCGCAATTTTCCTGGCTTACGCATCGTGGTCGAGCATGTGACCACAACTGAAGCCGTGCAGTTTGTGTTGGCTTCCACTCCCAATATTGCCGCAACCATCACACCCCAACATTTGCTTTTTAACCGCAATGCGATTCTGGCCGGCGGCATCAAGCCGCACTATTACTGCCTGCCGATCATCAAACGCGAGTCGCACCGTCAGGCATTAGTCGAAGCTGCGACCAGCGGCAATCCAAAATTCTTTTTGGGTACAGACAGCGCGCCGCACCTGACTTCGTTAAAAGAAAACGCCTGCGGTTGCGCCGGTTGTTACAGCGCCCATGCGGCATTGGAACTTTACGCGGAAGCATTCGAACGGGCGGATGCACTGAATAAATTGGAAGCTTTCGCCAGTTTTTACGGCGCTGATTTTTACCGGCTGCCCAGAAATTCAGGTACAGTCACGCTGGAAAAAACCGCCTGGAAAGTGCCGGCTGTTTACGGGAAAAATGACCTGTCGATTACGCCGTTGAAGGCTAATGAAGAATTACCCTGGAAATTGCAATAACCTGGATATTGCCTACAAAAAAGGGCCGGTGCATAACTACCGGCCCTTTCGTGGATCAGGTATGGATTAGTAAGGCTTAATCGGCCCCAAATTATCCTCATTAAACTCCTTATCAAGCTCCAGCAAATCATGTCCTTCCGGCAGGTTGCCATCGTGGATCAGGTATTCACGATGTTGAAAATAAGCGCTCTTAAAAAACGCATACCGGTCTACGGCCGCTTCTGTAGCAATTTTTTCAGTAGCCAAGTTGTCTGCACGCAAGTCGGCGGCATTCAACGCAAACAAGCCGCCGGTGATTGCCCCACTATCAATATAGCTGATCGGATTCATCGCCGCATCGCCGATCAGACCGCCCACTCCCCGAGGAGAGCTTGGCCCGAAAAACGGCAACACCAGATAAGGGCCTGCCGGCACACCCCAGACGCCCATGGTTTGATCAAAATCTTCATTATGCTTGGGCAAGTCGATCATCTCTGCGACATCAATAAAACCGGCAAGACCGGCGACGGTATTCACGAGAAATCGCGATCCGTCCATACCGGTTTGTTCGATTTTGAACTGCAACAAGTCATTAATAGTTACGCCAATATCATTAATATTGCTGAAAAAATTAGTCACGCCGCGATCAACAAACGATGGCGTTATCCACTGATAGCCTTTGGCAACAGGCTTCATTGCATACTCGTCAAGATTATCGTTGAACGTCTGCACGCCTCTATTCCATTCTTCAAATGGATCCTGAGGATCTTTAGCGGAAGTTGCACACCCACCCAGCGCACCCAACAAAACAAGACATCCGAGTTGAGTGATTAATTTTTTCTGCCGCATTACATTTTCTCCACAACGCTGTTATTGATTTTCGCGTAACATATCATAAATCGCCGCATTTATTACTCATCATTTCAACACATCTTGGCATAACTCACAAAATGGATACACCTGCAATTCCCTTAGACAAACGTTTCCGGGGCTTCCTTCCGGTAATCATTGACATAGAAACAGCCGGATTTAATCCAAAAAAAAATGCATTACTGGAGATTGCCGCGGTTATTGTTGAATATAACGGCAACGGCGACCTGGAAGTAACCGAACGTTATACAACACATGTCATTCCCTTTAAAAACGCCGAACTGGACGAAGCCGCTCTCAAATTTAACAAGATCGATCCGCACCATCCGTTTCGGATGGCTATCGAAGAGAAAGATGCGCTACACATGCTGTTTAAGCCGATTAAAGAAGCCGTCAAACGTAATAATTGCACACGGGCAATCTTGGTCGGCCACAACCCGGCTTTCGATATCAGCTTCCTGAATGCAGCCATTCAACGGACCCAAATAAAACGCAGCCCTTTTCATCCGTTCAGCACTTTCGATACCGCGACGTTGGGAGGATTGGCCTATCAGCAGACAGTGCTGGCGAAAATCGCCCAATCGGCAGGATTGGACTGGGATAACGAAAAAGCGCATTCAGCGCTCTATGACGCCGAAAAAACAGCGGAACTGTTTTGCATGATCGTCAACCGCTGGAAGGAACTGGAATCGCGAGCGTAAGTCGGGTTCGCGTAGCGTAACCCGACAAATCAAATACAACTTATTCTTCTACACCGCCAACCGCAGCCAACATCTTTGCCAGCTCACCCTTTTGATAAAGATCGGTAACAATATCGCAACCGCCGACTAATTCGCCGCCAATATAAAGCTGGGGATAGGTCGGCCAGTTCGAATACTCTTTAAGCGCCTCGCGAAGCTCGGGATCCTCGAAAATATTAACGTGCTTATATTTGGCATGGCAGGCCTCTAACACCTGCACTGTTTGACCGGAAAAGCCGCATTGAGGAAAATCCGGCGACCCTTTCATATATAAAACCACCGGATTATTTCCAATCTGGTCTTTAATTCTTTCTATAACGCTCATGATGATAATCACCCAATAAATGAAAAACCCACTGATTTTATCAACTTTATAACGGCTAAAAAAGAAAATCTTGCAATCCGGCCGCCGGGGCAACCGCTGAGCACACTAATCGGCGTCATTTAACACCCCACTTGGAATGGCTTTATCTGACAATATCTTTTGCTTGATTTAATAACAGACGTACTATAGAAACAAGAAATATTCCGGCTAATGCCGATCGATTAATTAACGCACGAGGTATTTTGCCCATGCTTAGCGTAGCTGTCCAATTCATTTTAGGCTTGGCCTATGCCAATGCGGGCGAATGGCTGATGCATAAATACATTCTGCATGGGCTGGGACGAAATCGGCATAGTTTCTGGGCTTACCACTGGTATGAACATCACGCCGCTTGCACCCAAAACGCCATGCTCGACCCGGGCTATCAGTCCATGAATTTAACAACATGGAATCCTCAAACCAAGGAATTGGCGGTGTTGATAAGCATTGTACTGCTGCATGCGCCACTGTTGATCATGTTCCCGCTATTTGCCGGTACACTATATGCTTCCTTGATGTTTTATTACTATAAACATCGTAAGGCCCACCTTGACCCGGCTTGGGCTAAACGGCATTTGCGCTGGCATTGCGACCATCATCTCGGCGGCAATTCCCCCGGTAACTGGTGCGTTACCTGGCCTTGGTTCGATTACCTAATGGGAACCCGCATTAAAAACAAAACCCTCGAATAGACTGACGAAACCAATTCTTCAGGGAAAATATATTTTCACACCCAGTTAAGAAATTATGCAGTCCAATCACCGTTTCTTAATCGCATTGCCGAAAACATTACGAATCCATTATATCCGCTTAATTACTAAATTGCCCCTGACTCCGAAGAACCTTGATTAGTCATCAAATGTAAAATTCATGCTAATAATAATTCTATTATAATTGCTTAAATTTTTAGTTACGCAATGTAACAATGTGCTATCAAACATTATGAACTTACCCGTTTCCGCTTTCTCCAAATACATTTTAGTTACAAATGGATTCTCATAAACTTTAAATACTATATCCCCACTATTATGTGGAACATCTACATAATATACCGCACTTACCTTAGCTCCCTTATTGTAATTAGTATGGGTGGCGTGATCGTGCCAATTGGTGCTTTCATTGTGTTGATGCACAACCGCCCAAACAACTTCATTCGGGTCTGATGTTGGAACGGGTTTTATTTTCAACCCATATTGTTCCTCAAACTTATCCATCAAAGTGCGCATCAACTTTTTAACTTCTGGAAATAAGTCCAGTCTAATATCCTCATAACGAATATCTTCTGGACTATCTTCCATGAAGTTTCTTCCTTCGTAATTACGCAATATGTTAGCTTTTAACTTTAGGTTATCTATATTGTCCAAATGTCCAACTAAATACTCTAATGTGTATAACACCTTGCTTTCCATATTAACTCTTTGGCAGTGCTTTGGAAAATCCGTTAGGTAAAGTTCTAGTGCATATTAAAGTTGCTACAATTGGCGACACTGCGGCCCCCATCGCGATCCCAACTCCAGCAGGCGTTCCCCACAATGCGGCCGAATCTAATGAGTAGTAAATACAATTTGAAACACAATTAAATAAAAGGTCTTGATTCACTTGCCCCTTTACACCAGGTATCAAATAAATTAATTCTGTAGACGCTTCCGCCAATGCTATTGCAGTTGCATATTTTCCAGCAGTTGAAATCATAGTTACATATAATGAACTCATCGTAGTTGATGTCGCCGCCCCCTCTGGCTGCGCAGGCGTAAATGCTGCGACGAAACCCATCGATAGCGACGCCGTTAGACCAATTCTACAAGCGTTCTCATCAATCCACGCATAAGCGTCTACTGCCGCATCTTTAACAACCTCAACACCAGCAATAACTTGTTGCTCAGCTTGTTTTGATAAATCGTTAAACTCCTTTGAAGTTGTATCAATACCAGCCTTTGCCATTTCTTCGGTATTTTTCAATACCGTCGCTTCAATGCTTTCAGTTCTAGCGGCCGTATCATTAGCAAAATCGACTGCGTAATTGTATGTATCAGTTGCGACATTGATAACGGTAGTTGTAGTATCAACGACCGTATCAATCGTATCCGTTGCACCTTTTTCAATTGCTTTTCCAGCATCTTTTCCGGTATCTACGACTGCTTTACCGGTATCTTTTGCACCCTTGTCTATTGATTTGCCAACACCCTTCGCGCCTTTACTGACAGATTTTGTCCATCCCATAATTTCCACCCCATAATTTTAGTTGTTTATTCCGTTGTAAGATTAAAACCAACGCGTTCCAGGCGTCAGATTTATCATGATTTTTTGACATATGATATCGCTCTTAACTGAAAAGAGGCGATAAAGGCCAATAGGTTGTTTTCAGTTATTTTTTGATTTTTTAGTCGTTTCTGCGGTGCAATTTTGGCAGATTGACCGAACATAGCTTCGATCTCATCCTGAAACCTGCCCTATAACATCAGGTTCAAGTCTTGCATTGTGCATTTTTGAAAAAAATACGGACAGACTAAGGTGGTTCTGAGCTTCTGTAATTTAGCGGTCAACCGCTCCTATTTGCTAAATTCACCCTTTACGACCGGTTTTCATTGTTCACTATTTCACTATATTTGTATAGTCGGTCTAAGCTTACAAATGAGTTGACAAGAACATTCCGGTTTACGGCAAACAAAGATATGGTCTCGACGATGGGCGGCAAAAAAATGAGTGCGACCTATCGTCTGGAAGAATAAAAAACAGATAAATAACTTAAACTTATTCCAATTGTCCTCCGTTATTCGCAAATCCCGACACATTGCTATCGCTGTAATGCCGTAAAGTGCATCAGCTCAAAAAAATTGGGTTATCAAAAAAAACATTTATACTTCCTCTACTGCGTTGGCATCTTAGTTACGGACGACACCGAAGCTAGCGGGTAAAAACCGTACACCACCATAATAATAAAACAAGGAATCCTCATGCCCCTCTTTACCTCTTCTCCAGGCCTTGCCCTGCCTTTTGTATTGATGCTGACGCTATCCGGCTGCTCCGCAATGCGCAGTTACGATAACGAACTCAAACAAACCATAGATCTGGTCGGACAAGGCCAGCTTGATCAAGCCTTAACTCAACATGAAGCCAACAACACCGGCGGCGACTTCGATTTGCTTTACTATCTGGAAAAAGGCGAATTATTGCGTTTGAAAAGCCAATATAAAGACAGCGCAGGCGCGTGGATGTTGGCCGACCGGAAAGTCAATGAGTGGGAAAATGAGGCCAAAATCAGGGCCGGCGCCATTTTGGAAAATGTCGGCGCGGTGGTGCTAAACGACAAAACCCGCCGCTACGACGGGCATGATTATGAAAAAGTCATGCTGTCCACCCGACTGGCTCTGGATCACTTATCGGCAGGCGACTGGAATGCCGCCAGAGTTGAGATCAAGAAAACCCACGAGCGCGAAGCCATTATCGCGGAAATCAACGCGAAAGACGCCGAGGCGCTGGAACAGGAAAGCAAGGAAAAAGGCATCGCCACAACCTTTAAGGATTTGAACGGTTATCCGGTCGAAACGCTTAATTCGGCCGAAGTCACCCGACTGAAAAACGGTTACCAAAGCGCTTTCAGCCATTATTTGGCCGGTTTTGTCTATGAAGCCTTGAACGAACAGGGACTCGCCGCGCCCGGTTACCGGCAGGCGATTGAGCTACAGCCTAATATTAAAATTCTGGAAGACGGCCTGGCGACGTTGGAAACGCGTACTAGCCTCCGTAAACCTACGGAAACCGATGTGTTATTTGTGGTTGAATCCGGCGCCGCGCCCGCGCTTAGCTCAGTCACTATTCCCGTGCCGGTCATCGTCAGCAATTTGGGCGTTATTCCCATATCGTTTCCGGTACTGCATTCAGATCCCAGCCGCACTCCGCAACCCAGTACCCTCGGCATCGACGGCAAGGACACCCTGCCATTAGCGGGTGTGACCAGCCTGGATACAATGTCCAAACGGGCATTAAGAGACGATATGCCGGGAATTATCGTTCGGGGCATTCTTCGTGCCGCGGCAAAAGCAATGTCCCAAAAAGCCTTGATGGATCAAGGCGGCGGCGCGGCGATTGCCGGTATTGCGCTGAATATAGCCAATGTCATTACCGAATCCGCGGATGAGCGCACCTGGCGCACTTTGCCTGCAACCATCAGCATTGCCCGCGCAACATTGCCTTCCGGCAAGCATGACATCGTCATCGGCGGCAGCAAGCAATCCATCGACATCAAAGGCTCTCACGCCGTCGTGGTGACGCGTCTGCTGGGCAATCAGGTTTATTGGTCACAACCGGCTTATGGGCCGCAAATGCCGGTTTATGCCGCACCCGCTGTTATTGAGCCTGCGAGCGATGATAGCGCGGTAGCAACCAAAGGCACCGCTAAATCCAAAAAGAAAAAAGCCAGAAAATCTGTCCAACAAGCAAAAGGATAAACCATGCATCCGTTTAAAATCGTACCGTTAGCAATTGCTTTGTCGCTGCTCAGCGGCTGCGCCAGCCACAAGCCGCCGCCACGGCCCGGCAGCATCCATGCCAAAGTCGAGCAGCTAAGTGAAATGTCGTATCTGCAAATAACCGACCTGCGCGCCGTAAAACGCAATCATCTGTTGACGGTGCAGGCGGAGATCAACAATACCGACTCGGATAATCAACAGCTTTACTATCGCTTTAAATGGCTGGATGCCGACGGCTTTACGGTCGGCAGCGAGGAAACCTGGAAACCGGTCTTGGTTTACGCTTACCAGAAACAAACACTAACGGCCGTCGCGCCGTCGCCCCAGGCCACGGATTTCAGGCTTGTTGTGCAAAGCCCGGATAACACCGGCGATCTGCCTTAGATAACGGTAACGGCGACTTTAGCCGCCTTTTCGATATATTTGGGCGACTGAAGTCGCCCCTACACCAACAGAGACATAAATCCATGTATAACTATTCAAATGCATTCAAAGCCACAACGATAGCGCTGCTGTTAAGCGGTTGCGCTACGCAGTCGCCAACACTCAGCTCGGGCAATGTCGAATACGGCGACAGTAAAGCGGTTGAAACTTTGACTAACGAGTTCGGTTCCACCGATCTGCAAACCATAGCGGAATCGATGGCCGGCTCGCTATTGCAATCCGCCCCCCTGGCGGCAAAACAGCGCCCTTTAGTAACAGTCGCGGATGTAAAAAACAGAACCAGCGAATACATAGACACAAAATCCATCACCGATTCGATACGCGCTAAAATTCTGAAAAGCGGATTGGTGCGTTTTGCAGTGGATACCAGCGCCATGCAAACCCAGGTCGAGGAGTTAACCCGGCAAAATCAAACCGGTCTGTACAAAAAAAGCAAATCCAAGAAAATGGGTAACATGGAAGGCGCCGATTTCCGTATCGAAGGCTCCATCACCTCTATCGTCAAACGCGCAGGCGATGTCAAAGACGTGTACTACAAATTCAGCTTGCAACTGGTGGACAACGAATCCGGCATCATGGAATGGGCGGACGAAAAAGAAATACGCAAAACATCCAATAAATCCATGTTCTAGTGAGCTGCCGAATGAAAGCGTTGCGTTTGTTATTCCTGATGTCGTCACTGTTTGGGGCTTGTAGCGCCCAGGCGACTAAAATCGCGGTAACCGATCTGGCTTATGCCGAGCGCGTCAGCGGTTATTTTCATATTGTCGATTATCACAACAAGTCGTCCGAGCGCGCGAGCCACAGCGAGCGGGAACGGGACGGTTTTGAAAGTTCCTCGGCTTCGAGCCGTTCATCGTATAACGGAAAATCACAGACCGATTATACCGAGGTCGAAAGCAGTTACAGCTATATCGAATATGGCGAGTTGCGTAAATTTGTCGGCGACATTAAAGGGGAAATCCTTAAAACCGGCGACTTTAAACTATCGCAAGCCAAGCCTTATACCGCCAAGGGCGGCGAACAGATCTACGACATTATCAGCCGCATCAAAAAAGGCGCTTATCCTGGGGCCGATTATGTGTTATTCGGCACGGTCAGCGATCTTGATTTTCGCAATGAAGTGAATCCCATTATCGGTACTGACACGCTGTCCAGCACTTTCAGCCTGACGCTGGTCGCGGAGTTCAGCCTGATCAGCACCCGCACTTACGAAGTCAAAGCCGCCTTTAGCGCTATCGGCGAGGGTCAGGATGTTCGTATTGTGACCGGAGGAAGCCGGGGGGTTCCGAGTCGAGGCAAGGTTGTTTCGGAAGTGTCAAAAAGCCTGGGTCTGGATGTGGCGCGGCAGATTAATGAACAGCTGGGCATCGGCGCCTATCAAAATACCGCCCCTGCATCCGGCAATGCCATGCAGGAAGGAGAGGTCGTACACTTTACCCCGTAAAATCAGAAGTTAACGTTAACGGATCAGCACGAGCACTGATCTGTTAACGCCTGGTGATGCTATTTATTTTAGTGCGTTAAAGGTATAAACGTAATCGTTATCCTTCATCGGCATGTGACAAGCAAAACATTCCTTCGCTTTAGCTTCCTCGTGCATGACGAGCTTGCCGCCTTCCCAATGGCCAAATCCCCAACCGCCGGTATTGGCGTATTTTTTTCCGTCCTTAACCATCGCCTCGGCAGAAGCGAATTCACCGGGAACAATCGCTTGCGGCCAATTGGGATGCGTGCTTTCCTTCCACACGACTTTAGCTAAAATGGAGCCGTCCGGCCAAGGCTTGGTCTGTTCTTTTCGTGCTGCGGCGATAGCCGTATCGTTACCCAGAATAGCCCGCAGTGTTTTTTTATCTTCCCTGTGGGAAACCGATAATAATCGCCAGTCGATATATTCGCCGTTGACCGGTTTTGCAGTATCTGCCGGCGTTTTAGTTTCCGCGAATAATGTTGCGGATAAAAACAAACAACCGGCAGACAGAAATAAACCCAATTTAAGATTTTTCGATTTTTTCATATACCTCTCCGTTCTAGTTCAGAATGCGTTTTAGAATTTGAGTATTTAGCTCTTGATCGGCCGCATGAATTAAGCCGCCCGATAGAAAGTAATGCCCGAATGTTATACCAGAAAACTAAGCAACTAACGCTGTTTTCGTTAACCGGGTAACGACATAACATTAGCCGAATCGGTGTTCGGCGTTACAATAGTAATCATGAATACGAATCTCACTCCTTTTTCAGCACTGACGCCCGATATTATTTTGAACGCGCTCGACGCTATAGGCCTGCATAGCGATGGCCGATTGCTCGTGCTGAATAGTTACGAAAACAGGGTCTACCAGGTCGGCATGGCGGATACATCGTTTATTGTGACCAAGTTTTACAGGCCCGGACGCTGGACATCTGCGGCCATTCTTGAAGAACATGCTTTTGTTCAGGAATTGTTCGAGTCTGAAATTCCTGTCGTTCCGGCGACGCCGTTTGGCGATCATCAGACGTTAATCGAAGCCGACGGTTTCCGCTTTTCGGTATTCCCAAGACAAGGCGGTCGCGTGCCAGAGCTTGACGGCCGCGAAACACTGGAATGGATGGGACGGTTTATCGGCCGTATTCATGCCGTCGGCGCTTTACAGCCGTTCAAGGACCGGCCGACGCTTGATATTGCCGGTTTCGGCGATGAACCAAGGGCTTATCTGCTGGCGAATAACTTCATCCCCGCCGATCTTACCGAGGCTTACCGTAGCGTGAGCGAACATGCGCTGGCTGGCGCAAGACGTTGCTTCGAGCGCGCAGGCAAGGTGAAAAACTTGCGCCTGCACGGCGACTGTTATCCCGGCAATATTTTATGGACCGATGACGGCCCGCATTTTGTCGATTTCGATGACAGCCGGATGGGGCCTGCGATACAGGATTTGTGGATGTTGCTGTCCGGGGATCGCGCCGAAATGACCGTGCAGTTAAACCATCTGTTGGCCGGCTACCGGACTTTTTACGATTTCGATATCCGGGAGCTGCATCTGATAGAAGCCCTGCGCACCCTGCGTCTGATCCATTATTCAGCCTGGATTGCTAGGCGCTGGGATGATCCGGCGTTTCCTATGGCGTTCCCGTGGTTCGACACGCCGCGTTATTGGCAGGACAGGATTATTGAGCTGCGCGAACAGATCGCGTTAATGGATGAAGGGCCGCTTGAGTTGGCTTAAAGCTTACCCAGCAGCATGGACTTTACCGGGTTGAATGTTCTTCTATGCACATCTAAAAAACCGAACCGCTCAATTTCGGCCAGATGCTGTTTGGTACCGTAACCTTTGTGCTCGTGAAACGCAAAGTCTGGATACTGCTGATGATAGTCAACCATCAGCTTATCCCGCTCGACTTTCGCCAATATTGACGCCGCGCTGATCGCCTGCACTTTGCTGTCGCCTTTGACGATGGCTTGGGCGGGCATAGAAAATTTGGGGAGACGGTTGCCATCCACTAACACTTCATCGGGCTGGATGTGCAATCCTTGTACCGCTCGTTGCATTGCCAATAAAGTGGCCTGAAGAATATTGAGTTGGTCAATCTCTTCAACACTGGCTTGCGCAATCGACCAGCTTAAAGCGGCTTCTTTGATCAGGATGTAAAGACTATCCCGTTTGCTTTCGCTAAGGATTTTGGAATCGGCCAATCCGGCTATCGGCCGCATCGGATCGAGAATGACCGCCGCAGCAAAGACCGGACCTGCGAGGGGCCCGCGCCCGGCTTCGTCAACGCCGGCAACAAGAACTTTGGTTGAAAACCCATCATCCATAACAGCTTCAGTTTAAGCGCGCCAAAAGCGCTTAACGCAATATGCCCCGGCTGACGTTGCGCAAAAAACTGACCATGTCGGACAATTCTTTGCTTTCCCCGGCCAAATCTTCCATTTGATCGATGGCGTCTTCGAGGCGCAAATTGGTCTTGTAAATGATCTTGTAAGCTTTCCTGATTAAGCGGATGTCTTCGGGGGATATGCCGTTGCGCTCCATGCCGACCGAGTTTATGCCGTGCGGCCGGGTGGGCTTGCCGCCGACCATTACGAACGGGGGAATATCCTGGGTAATTGCGCTGCCCATCGCGGCAAAGCTGTATTGGCCGATCTGGGTAAACTGATGCACCAACGTGAACCCTCCCAAAATGGCGTGGCTGTGCAAATGCACATGCCCGGCCAACGAAGCGCCATTGGCCATAATGACGTGATTGCCGATGATGCAATCGTGCGCTACGTGGGTATATGCCATAAACAGGTTGTCATTGCCTATCTTGGTAAGGCTTTTATCCTGCTTGGTGCCTCTATGCATGGAGGTATACTCGCGTATCGTATTTCTATCGCCGATTTCCAGCCGGGTGATCTCGGCCGCATACTTCTTGTCTTGGGGATCTTCGCCGATGGACGTGAATTGATAGATACGATTTTGCTTACCTATCGAGGTAGGCCCTTTAATAACGACATGGGAGCCTATAACGGTACCCGCATCAATCTTTACATCAGGCCCGATAACGGAAAAAGGGCCGACCGACACGTCATCAGCCAGCTCCGCCTTGCTATCAATTATCGCTGTTGGATCAATCAAATTAATTTACCACAGCCGCACATCTGATTTCGGCGCTCGCAACGAACTCGCCGTCAACTTCGGCGCAGCATTCGAATGCCCAGATATTGCGTTTGCTTTTAAGGAATTTTGCTTCCAGCATCAATTGATCGCCGGGCACAACGGGTCTTTTAAACTTAGCCTTATCGATGCCGACCAAATAATAAATCATTCCGGCCAGTTCATCCCCTGCTGTTTCGGATGCCAACAACCCTGTCGATTGAGCCAAAGCTTCCAAAATCAGTACGCCGGGCATAATAGGTTTTTGCGGAAAATGCCCTTGAAAAAACGGTTCGTTATAAGTGACGTTTTTCACTCCCAGCAACCTAACGCCGGGCTCGCATTCGATCACCTTATCAACCAGCAAAAAAGGGTAACGATGCGGCAGGAATTCTTGTATTTGTAAAATATCTAGCTTAATGGACATGTCTAAGGATTTTTCTTATAAAGTTGATGACGATGCGATGAGATAAAAACCGTATGTAATTATTCCGGCATGGCTGACAACTTTTGCTGAACTTGGCTAGTCACGTCAATTTTTTCACTGGCATAGATAACGCCATCAGTGAGTAATAAATCAAAATTTTGGTCTTTGGCTATTTCCCGAATAGCTTCAACGATGCGGCGTTGCAATTTGCCCAATTCTTCATTGCGACGGGCATTGAAATCTTCGCTAAACTCCTGCTGGGCTCTTTTTGCATCCCGTTTCTTGTTTAAAATATCCTTTTCCAGGTTGGCCCGTGCCGACTCCCCCATCACGGCGGCGTCTTTGGTCATTCTTTCGTCCATGCTTTGGATTTCTTTTTGCTGAGCGACTAATTGTTTATCTCTAGGTGAAAACTCTTGCTCCAGGCGTTTTTTGGCTTTTTCCGCCTGAGGTGCTTTTTCAAGAACGGCTGGTATATTGACAAAGCCAATTTTTAAATCAGCATAGCTCGCATTAGCAGCGAGCAACAATCCTAAAAATAAAGCAATTTTTGTTTTCATTGTTACACGGTTCTCTGGTGAAATTAAAATAAGTAATGATTAAGAATAAGTTAAATCATATGCCGAATTATAGGGGATAAGCCTGTTAAACAAAACCAACTTCTTCTAGAAATTTTGCCCGAAGTTGAATTGAAACATCTCTTTTTGATCCCCTGTAATAGTGCCATCGGCTGCTGTTGTGGTGGATTTGGCATTTAGCGGTAACGCGGCACTGACAGACAAAGCGCCGAACGGCGACATCCACTCGCCTGAGACCCCGACAGAATATTTTAGGTTATTCGTTTTAAAACCGTCACTAATGGACCCTGCATCCATAAAGGTGCCTAACCTGACTGATTTTGTCTCAGGTAAAAAAGGCACAGGGAAAAACAGTTCGGCATTCCCGATAATTTTGCTGGAGCCGCCAAACGCATAGCCATTGGAGTCTCTCGGCCCCACAGTATTGTTCTTAAAGCCCCGTATAGACCCGGTACCGCCGCCGAAAAAATTCTCAAAGAAAGGCAAAGCGGTTGTCTTTCCATAACCATTCCCGTATGCCGCCTCCCCTTGCAGTCTGAATGTAAAATCTTTAGCCAGGGGGAAATACAATTGATGTTTGTAAGTAAGCTTATAATATTCCAGATCGCTGCCGGGGACTGTCGCCAACGCGGAAAAACGCTGTTGTTGCCCTTTATTCGGGAAGATAGCCCGGTTAAGCGTATCATGAGTCCAACCCACCGATGGCGCCAATGTCAGAAACGAATCGCCTGTCGCCTTAACTTTCTTCCGGGTATTGGCCCCTCCTGCAACGTTACCGTTTGAGTTATTTGCACAAATATCCGTGCCATTATTGCCATAAATGAAGTCGCAAATCTGATTGGATGAATAACTGGTTGCACTCAACGAAGTATGTTTTACATCGATATCGAAACGCAAGCTGTCGAACTCATTTAGCGGTATGCCGAAATTGATCCCGGCATTCGCCACATTGGTTGAATAATTGGCAATATTAATTTGGCCGGCATTTCGCTTGGTATAACCCACATTATAACCTTGACTGACGCCATCCACGGTGAAATAAGGGTTTAAAAAACCAAACTGATAACTTGTTAAGTAACTACTATTGTTAAAGGCAAGATTCACCCGCTTACCCGAGCCGAACACGTTATCCTGAGCGATATTGGCATTCAATACGATACCTTGAACCTGAGAAAAACCGACGCCTGCCGACAAATTGCCGGATGGCTTTTCCACGACTGAATAATTAACATCGATCTGATCAGCGGCGCCTGCAACCGGCGGCGTTTCCACAGTGACTTCCTCAAAATAGCCCAAGCGTTCAAGACGCGTTTTCGACCGTTCAATTTTCGAACTGGACGCCCAGCTGGACTCCATTTGCCGCATTTCCCGGCGCAACACTTCATCGCGGGTTTTGCTGTTGCCTTTCATGTTAATACGCCTGACATAAACGCGCTTGCCCGGATCGACAAAAAAAGTCATATCGACGGTCTTTTTCGCCTCATTGATTTCCGGCACCATGTTGACGTTAGCAAACGCATAGCCGTCATCACCCAAGCGGTCGGAAATTGCTTTAGAGGTTTCTGTAGCGTTTTTCCTGGAAAAGATTTCTTCCGGCCCTACCTTGACCAGCTTGATAAGTTCGGGAGGATCGACCACCAGATTACCGGCTAACTTGACTTTATCCAGCGTATAAACATCGCCCTCTTTGACATTGATCGTGACATAAATATCTTTTTTGTCCGGGGTGATCGCTACCTGCGTCGACTCGATATTGAAGTTGACATAACCGCGATCCAGGTAATAAGAACGCAAAGTCTCCAAATCCGCCGACAACTTTTGTTTGGAATACTGGTCGTCCTTGGTATAGAACGACAATAAATTCGACGTATTCAACTCAAGATTGCGCAACAGGGTTTTATCGTCGAAAACGTTGTTTCCGACAATATTGATCTGTTTAATCTTGGCTACCCTGCCTTCGGAAATCTTGATATGAATACCGACCCGGTTGCGGGTAAGGTTAGACACGTCGGTCTTAATCTTTAAGCCGTATTTGCCGTGGCTGAAATATTGGCGGCTTAACTCCTGCTCGACTTTATCCAGCACTTGCTGGTCGAACACCTTGCCTTCGGCCAAACCGATTTTCTTTAAGGCTTTAGTCAAGTCATCCTTGCTCAAATCCTTATTGCCTTCAAAAATGATCTTTGCAATCGAGGGCCGCTCCACCACGTTAACAATCAACGTTGATCCTTCCCTTTCCAGAGAAATATCCTTAAAAAAACCGGTTTTGAATAGCGCCTTGATTGCCGGAGCGACATTATCCAATGAAAATCTTTCTCCCACATTAACCGGGAGATAGTTATAAACGGTGCCTACAGAGATACGTTGCAGACCTTTGACCTGAATATCCTCTACAACAAACTCTTCATCACCTTTAACCGCCTGGGAAACAAGTAGAAACAGCAATAGCGCGCGCGAAAAAGTATTTAATTTCATGTAGAAGTCTAAGAATGAAACAGCTATTGTCCAATATTGAAAAACTGCCGGATTATATCACAGTAAATATTTAAAAAAGCTTAAGCCCTATGAATCGGAAAACTAAGCACATCATCAATGGATGCACTACCCGACAACAGCATCAATAAACGATCCAAACCTATAGCCATGCCTGAGCATTCCGGCAGCCCCGACTCCAGAGCCGCAATAAGACGTTTGTCTTTAACGGAAACAGGCAGTTTTTGTTGTTGCCTGATCGCCAACTCCTTATCAAAGCGACTGCTCTGTTCCGCCGCATCCGTCAGCTCATGATAACCGTTGCCAAGTTCAACGCCGTTGACAAACAATTCAACCCGTTCAGTGATCTGCGCGCATTGCTCATTGATTCTGGCTAATGACGACTGACAAGCGGGATAACCGTAAACCATGCACAACGCATTTTTACCCAAATGCGGCTGAACGTTATGGCTGAAGATAAAATCCAGCCACAACGCATGATCGTGTCCGCAAATATCCACTGCCTCCGATAACCCGCATTCCCTGGCAAAATTGCAATAGTCTTGATATGAAAATACCAGAGGGTCTAAACCGGTAAATGAAACAAACACGTCTTGATAACTGACCCGTTGTGTTTCCTGTAACGGCAGATCGATAAACAGCCCACCGACCAGCTCGGCGATTTCATCCATTAACTGAGGCAAGGTAAAACCGACACGATACCATTCCAACATCGTAAATTCGGGATTATGAAAACGCCCCGACTCGCCGTTTCTGAAAGCTTTGCCGATCTGATAGATGGAACCGCTGCCGGCTGCGAGCAAGCGTTTCATTGCGAACTCGGGTGATGTCTGCAGGAACAGCGTTTGCCGGGATGGCGACTGCCAAGCTTGTTCCTGACAGGCTTCCGGCGTACACACCATCCCTGGCGATAAATACTCAGTCGTGAAAAACGCCAGCTGCGGATCGGTTCCGATGCTGTTGCCAAGCAGCGGCGTCTCCACTTCCAGCACCGACCTGTCGGCAAAAAACTGACGTATCTTCGCAAGCGTCCGCGCCCTTAACCGCAGAAGCTCTATGGGGCAAGTCGGCTGCCACTCTTGCAACACTATTCTTTTACGCGGGAAACGTATTCGCCGGTACGGGTATCGACCTTAATCATTTCACCCTGCTGCACAAACAGAGGAACCCTGACCACTGCACCTGTATCCAGAGTGGCCGGCTTGCCGCCGCCGCCCGAAGTATCGCCACGCACGCCCGGATCGGTTTCCACAATGGTCAGCTCGACAAAGTTAGCGGGGGAAATAGCAAGAGGCGCATCATTCCACAAGGTCACCGTACAAGAATCCTGATCTTTAAGCCATTTACCCGCATCGCCGACGATTTTTTCGTCGCATTGATACTGTTCAAAAGTATCCGGCACCATAAAATGCCTGAATTGACCGTCGTTATACAGATATTGCATCTCGACATCGACCACATCGGCGCCTTCAAGCGACTCGCCCGATTTAAAGGTTCTTTCAATCACCCGGCCGGTTTTCAAATTCCTGATTTTTACCCGGTTAAACGCTTGGCCTTTACCCGGCTTTACAAATTCATTTTCAATAATTGCACAGGGATCGTTATCCAGCATAACTTTTAACCCGGCTTTAAACTCGTTGGTGCTATAAATGGCCATTTTATCCTCAAAGATGACAAACAATGTAAAACTTAAGCATTATAATAGAGCCAACAACCGATAGAAAATTTAATAATCTCTGATGTCCGAGCCGCAATCCGAAATCCAGCACTTTACTAAACACTGGCAACAGCAACTTGCCGAAGCTTTTAATAACATTGACGACCTTTGCCGTTACCTGGACTTATCGCCGGATGACTTGCCGGTTTCAACCGCTGCCGTTGAAGATTTCCCTTTACGCGTACCTTTAAGTTTTGCCGCCTGTATCGAAAAAGGCAATCCGCATGATCCTTTATTACGACAGGTACTGCCCATAAAAGATGAACTATTCGCTTATCCGGGTTTTAGCAATGATCCTGTCGGCGACCTTGCGGCCGCCACCCGGACCAGCGTTTTGCACAAATATCATGGCCGGGTTTTGTTTATCAATACCGGCAGCTGCGCCATCAACTGCCGGTATTGTTTCCGGCGCAATTTTCCATACGCCGACTTGCAGCTTGGCAAACAAAAGGAAACTACCGCCATCCAAGCCATACGAGACGACGCAAGTATCTCGGAAGTTATTTTAAGCGGCGGCGACCCTTTATTGCTAAGCGACGCAAGATTAGCCCGGCTTATGCAGCAATTAAACGGCATTAAACATTTAAAGCGTATCAGGATACACAGCCGTCTGCCTATCGTCCTGCCTGCCCGCATCACCGATGAATTGATCGACACAATACGCCAAAGCCCTCAACAAATTGTAATGGTCGTCCACTGCAACCATGCCAATGAAATCAGTGCCCGCGTCATTGCCGCCTGCAACGCACTGAAAAACAGCGGCATCACCTTGTTTAACCAATCGGTGCTGTTAAAAGGCGTCAATGACAACGCGGAAATCTTATGCGAACTGAGCGAACGACTGTTCGGCAACGGCGTCATCCCCTACTATCTGCATTTATTGGATAAGGCATCGGGAACCGGGCATTTTGAAGTCTCTGAAACAGAAGCGTTGGCGCTAATCAAGCAAGTTCAAGCCGCCCTGCCCGGCTATCTGGTTCCAAAGCTCGTCAAAGAACAGGCTGGAGCTGCATCCAAGCAACCTGTTTTTTAGAGTCATCAGATTCCCTTGGCTCTGCCCGCTTTATCCATCCCGGTCGCCAGTTTAGGCGTTAGCGGCATAAGGCATTCAGCTCAATAGCGAATTCGCCCGATAAACAATAATTCTTATTGTGTGAAAAGACGACATTCTCTATCCTACAGCCGCTTAACATATCACCCGCCGCTTTGTTTAGGTGGCTAACGCGATTCGATCTTAACTTACAAATAGGAGCGCTACTTATGACTGACTCGCATGACCCGCGGCAAAACCATCTTCTCGACGCTCTGCCCGAAACCGAATACGAACGCATTTCTCCCCATCTTGAACTGGTTCAGATGCCGCTAGGTGAAGTCCTTTACGAGTCCGGCGCCAAGTTGAGTTATGTCTATTTGCCAACGACCTGTATCGTATCGCTGCTTTGCGTGATGGAGAATGGTGCGTCGGCCGAAATCGCCGTGGTCGGCAACGAAGGCATCATCGGTGTCGCGCTGTTCATGGGCGGCGAAACGATGCTCAACCGGGCTGTCGTGCAGAGTGCGGGCTATGCCTATAGACTGCGGGGACACTTGCTTATGCAGGAATTCACCCGTGCGGAGGGGCCTCGCAACGGAGTGTTGCATAATTTGCTGCTGCGTTATACCCAAGCGCTGATTACCCAGACAGCGCAAACGGCGGTCTGTAATCGGCATCATTCAGTGGATCAACAACTTTGCCGCTGGCTGCTGCTAAGCCTGGACCGGCTCACGTCGAACGAATTGATTATGACTCAGGAATTGATCGCCAATATGCTGGGAGTGCGCCGCGAAGGCGTCACCGAGGCCGCCGGGAATTTACAGCGCGCGGGATTAATTGATTACAACCGTGGCCGTATCACAGTACTGGACAGGCAGGGTTTGGAATCGCGGGTTTGCGAGTGCTACCAAGTGGTCAAAACGGAACTCGATCGCCTGCTACCCGCCCCAACCCACCCATTTGAGCAGGCCGATTAGCACACTGGAGATCCATTTCAGCCTATCCCCGATCGGATGCAGGTTTTGATACTGTCGTAGACGATGCCAAGCGTTCAGACTCGTAACCATTGACTTTCCTGTCAGCCTCCGGTTGCATGACCTTCCCGGTTGGTTTTCCAGAATTTACCAGAGTAATCCGAGAAACGCTTCCTTTTCGGAATCATCCTATTCCAGATGATGTCAGGCAAAGCGTCTGCCGTTTACGGACAGACGTTAAGCCCTCTCTATCTTCGGTTAGAAATGATAATGCGCACCTAAGCCAACATATTCCACTTTCTCTTTATAAAACTGCCCACTAGGAGAGTAGCCGTTATAGTACTCTGCAAGAACCTGAAGCTTCCGGCCTAATACGCCTGAATTTCCAAATTCAACGCCCGCTCTGGCCGACACATCCGTACTCCAGTTATTTTCGTCGTAATTCTTGATGTCAGCTGCAACGATAGGCCGCATTGATGCAAAATCTATGCGCCAAGGACTTCGAAACTCAACACCATATTGCGCCGACCATATCTTAAGCGTCGAAGGTTCTTTGTGGAACAGGCCTCCCCCGCCGCCATACAAGCGGACTCCATAGGGGAGTTCATAAGAGAGCTTTAAATCCGCGCCTTCGTAACTGAGGTTTACTCGCTCGAATTTCGTATTTATCTTGCGCAACAGAAATTCGTCGCCAAGATGTGAACTTTGGTGATAAATACGGCCAAACGCTGAAAACTGGCCAGCACGCGCACTTGAATAGACTGCGGCAATAAAATCTGTGTTGACCAGATCAGACGATGAGGCCCCCAGATTGAAGTCACTAAAGACTCCTGCTTGCACCCCTGTTTCCCATTGCGCAGTGGATTGTCCGAAATTACTGCGATAAAACGGTATCGTTTCACCAAAGCTGACAGAAGCTATATCTCTGCCATCAAAATTATTGCTCTGGTAGTTACGGTAAGCAGCCGAGAAATGGGCCCAGCGCGTATCGGCCAATAATGGCTTGAATAGATGACCGGTGGGCAAAAGTCCTGTCGGCAATAGGGTTGTTTCAGCGCCTGCTCCAACCCCATAGCCCGCAGCTTGGACAGACTTTGAAGAATCAGCCACAGACTGCCGGCTAGTCGCTTCCGATAGTTTTACCGCCTTAACCCCGGGAATTTCCGCTAACAGCCGCACCGCTTTGGTCCGGTCGGCGGCTTCCAAACTACTCACCGGCAAAGTAATTACACCATCCTGTACAACTAATGTCGGCATATCACGTTTTAAATCATGCTTTAACACGCCAGCGGCATAACCGGCTATGTAAGCGTCATCCTGATCCGTGGCATGAGCAAAAGACACGGGGACCAGCATAACGCCAAAAACAACTATGAATCGTAAATAGACCATTATTATTTACCCGGCGCGCTCTTTACGATCAAGTCAGTTTGCACTGATTTTACATTCTTCTGACTATTGGCCACTTCCACCGCCCTACCGATGCTTTGCTCGGAATCAACAGTGCCGCTCAACTTCACTACGCCTTTATCAGTCGTCACCTCGATATGGGATGCATTAAGTAAAGGATCATTTAAAATCGCCGTCTTAACCTCTGTGGTAATAACCGAATCATCGATGTATTCCCCCGCTGTTTCAGCCTTATCAACTACCGACTCTTTTGCGCCCTCAATATTTTCTCCTGCTTTTTCTGTCGCCTGATCAAGTTTTTTTCCCGCCTTTTCCAGCGCCCCTTTAGAGGCGTCAGTTGATTCATTGATGTATTCTCCGGCTTCGTCGGCCTTCTTATCCAATGACTCTTTTGCAGCGTCAATTTTTGTTTCTGCTTTTTCAGTCGCTTGTTCAATCTTTTGCTCAGCTTTTTCAGCCGCACGATCGATTTTTTGCCCTGCTTTTTCTGCTGTGCCTTCTTGTTGGCACCCCGCCAGTCCGAGAACAGCGGATAAACAGCCGATCACAACAACGTTAGCGGCTAATTTTTTTTGTTTGTACTCGTTGGTTATTTTCATTGGTTATTCCTTTGCGTTGTATTTTTTAAAAATGCGCCAAATGACATTAAGGGAACCCCATTAGAGAAAAACGTCAGGTAAAAGAAATTCCCTCTCTTTGAATCGAGCGCATTGGATTGAAAGCTCATACAAATTCTAGCGACAACATCAGGCAGGGTCTGTACGGTATCGTACATAAGGCCCATCCAATTTGAACAAACGCCATTGAGAAAAGAAAACAGCCCGGTTTCGGCATTCAAGCTCGGACTGGTTAGCATAAAAAAACCCGCTTGAAAGCGGGTTTTTGTGTTTACAGCATTTAGACAATTCCAGCCGACTTATTTTCGCGGCCTTATAGCTTGATCAATATTCGATCCAGATCAACTCGACACGACGGTTTTCAGCCTTGCCTGCTTCCGTGCTGTTATCGGCAATAGGTTGGGTTTCGCCATAGCCTTTCGCAGTCAACTTGTTGGTGACGCCTTTCATTTTAAGGTATTCAACAACTGACTTCGCGCGCCGTTCCGACAACTTCATGTTGTAAGCATTGGTGCCTTCGCTGCTGGTATGCCCCTGGACTTCAATATCGTTTTTCTGAGGATAGGCAACAAGATTTCCTGCGATACCATCAAGCAGTTCCTTGGCATTCAGTGTCAACTCCGCAGAATCATATTTGAAATGCTGGCCTGTCAATACAAGTCTGATTGGGCATCCCTTATTATCAATCTTACTGCCTTTGATAGTTCCGGGACATTTATCCAAACAGTTGTTAACACCGTCAGAATCCGTGTCGAGGGTGGAACAATTTTCAACTGCGGCAACCGGGACGGCTGCGATTGGAGCCTCAGCCCTTGTTGCAGGTTTCGGCTTGTCGCCAAACGGAATGACAAAACCAACGTTGACGGTCATATCGTGGAACTCATCTGTACCCGGCTGTACGTGGGCATTGAGATTGTTGTTGTAACGATAACGCACATCACTGCGGAGCAAGAAGTTGTCGTGAAGCTCGTAGGTAAAACCTGCGCCTGCTTCGCCGATAACGCCTACACCGCAATTAGCGGAAGCACATGTGTTCATGGCGCCTACTCCGACGACGGTATAAGGCGAGAATTTATCGCGGAAGAAATAATACTGTACATCAGCCGTGCCGCCCGCCAGATCCCAGGGACCGTTATCGCCGCCAAATCCTTCATAAAACCCTTTAACCTCGACGTTGAAATGTTTATCGAGGATCTTGCCAATGCCCATGCCGCCCCCCCAGCCATCGCTTGCTCTACGGTCGCCACCGGTTTTGACAAACGAAGCGAAAGGCGCCACATACCAACGGTCATCCTGGAATGCATCGGCGGCTTGCGCCAGCGGCAGAAAACCCGCAGTGAGTAACGGGGCAATGAATAGTAAATTCTTTTTCAGCATAATATTTTTCCTTATCTCTAGTTTATTTTTCATCAGGGTCTTTAGAATTGATCTCGTTATTTCGTTTCGATTCACACTATCTTGAACCAGCATCCATTACCTTTTATGCTATTTTACAGAAAATACTCCTTACAAAATCAGTGTTGCTATAAAATCTCAAATGTAGCTTAACCGCAACATCAGCAGCCCGTCTGTACGTTACCGAACATAATAGCCTGATTGAACGGGATACTTGCGTATTTTTTAAACGCATGCGGCAAATTCATCGCGCATCATACCTACGCAGGAACATACTGGATTCATGAGGTTTGATATGTTCTTCTTGAGCTCCGCACCCTTCGTCGTGAGCGCGAGCAATAAAGGCCAAAAAAATTTTAAACGGCTACTTACCCTGTATCTGGTTAGCAATGCCGTGCGGCACATGCGCGGCGGCGACATGCTGGGCTGCTGACTCGCAATGCCCTTTTTGGTCATCGAAGAAAATATCCGCACCGAATGCCTTCAGAAAATCGCCTTTCGCCATTCCGCCCAAAAAAAGCGCCTCATCGATACGAATACCCCAGGCCCTTAATGTCCTGACCACCCGCTCATGTGCCGGCGCAGAACGTGCAGTCACTAGCGCCGTTCTAATCGGTGATGATTGGGAATCAAACTGCGTCTGGATATGATGCAGGGCGCTCAGGAAATCCTTAAACGGGCCGCCCGGCAATGGCGTTTTGGCTTCGTTGCGTTCATTTTCGGTAAATACAGCCAAGCCGCGCTGCTGATAAATCCGTTCCGACTCATCCGAAAACAATACGGAATCCCCGTCAAACGCGATACGCAACTGATCGGAATAATGCGCCACCGAAGGACCGCAAAGAATAGTCGCCGCAGCAAACCCGGCATCCAGCGCCTTGGCGACATCATCGGCATTAGCCGATAAAAACAAATGCGCCCCGAACGCCGGGATATAACTGTAAGGCGATGCGCCGCTGGTAAATGCCGCACGGATAATGGCTAACCGATGATGGGCAATGGAATTGAAGATTCTTAGCCCGGTATCCGCACTATTTTGCGATAACAGGATGATTTCAACCAGCGGGTCATTGGGGCGGCTGTCGTTGATAGCCAGCAGCTTTTGAACCAACGCAAAGCCGTAACCCGGCGCCAGAATTTCATCCTCGTGCTCTATCTGATATTGGCAGAAGGCTTCCTTGCCTTGGGTTTCAAATATCGTATGCGATTCATCCAGATTGAATAACGCTCTGGACGATACCGCCACGACCAGCTTTTTTTCTCGCATAGCCGAAGTTCTAATTATCGCTTACCCAAACCGAATCCAAATTGAGTGCTCTTTTTATTTTGTCGGTATTGGCCTGCGCTTCTTGTTTGCTTTTAAACCCCCCGACTCGCAATCTGTACATCGTTGTATTCTTCTCACGGACAGGGATTACTTCGGCAAAAACGCCTTGCCGGGCAAATTCCGCCGCTTTACTTTTAGCAAACCATTCCTGTTTGAAGGCAACCAGATTTACACCCCATTTTCCAGGCGCTTCTTGCCTTTTTTCCTTCACCGGCTCTTGCTTTACAACAATTTTTTCAGCCGCTATTGGCTTGGCTTTTACCGTTTCAGGTTGAGTTTTTTCTTTGGCGGCTGCGGTTTCATGCGCAGCCTCTACCTTGGCGGGAGCCGGTTCTGTTTCGTGCGCGTTTTTCTCTTTAGCCGGAGCATGTTCTACACCTGTTTTAGCCGGCGTAACCGGCTGCGGCTTCACTTCTTTAACCGGTTCAGGTTTAACCGGTTCAGGCTTATGAACGACTTCAACTTTCGGTGGAACTGCAACGGCTGGTTCCGAAACAGGCTTTGGCTTTACGTCCGGCCCGCCAATCTTGACCTGCAACACATCCATCGCCTTACTTACCATATCCTGTTTCGCGACAATATCAGGCAGCTTGTGATTTAACAAATCGACGGGAAACTGTGGGTTCCCTTTCAGCTCCGTTATAAAACCATCGACCTGCTGATTCAATTGCACAACTGAATTCCGCATCGCATTCATTTCTTCATTGGGATTATTGGCGGCGCTCTTCGCCAGACTTGCTTCAAGCGTTGAAACCACTTCATTTAACTTTGAGACTTCAGTTTTCGCGCCATAAATCATCATACCCAGCCCGGCTGCCGTGCTTAATGCAACGACGCCAAATCCCAATGCTACATAACTGAAAAGCTTTGCTTTTTTAACCTTACTTTCAGCCTCTTCAAGCTGTCTTTTAATATCTTCCTGTTCAAACCCAAATGGACTCAACTTTACATTGGCAACGTCTTCTTTCTCAGGCGCGGCAGTCTGTTCCGAACCCGGTCCGGCAACCGCTTCGTTATCTCCCGGTTTTAACCCGGCAGTTTCCGTGTCAAACCCCTGAACCGCTTCATCCGGCCCTAGAAAACCAGAGTCGCCAAAAACATCCGCCAACTCATCGTCTTTATTGACGCCTGCATCAGAAATTTCCATATCCGCCGTAATATCAAAATCAGGCAAAAGAAAATCATCTTCCTTCGCCGAGGAGGGTTCTTCAGCTTCCCCTAACTGAACGCCCTCTGCCTGCCAGGAAGAATCGTCACTAACTTCATCGAGCTGAAAAAGGTCATTAATTTCACTCAAATCCGCATCATCCCCAAACGCCTCGTTCTTTCCAAGATTTTGATCTAACTCGCCTTCCGCATCAAAGCCGGCATCCGCAAGCAAATTGTCAATGCCGTTATCATCCTGCAATTCATTAAATGATTCTTCGGCCACCGTCTCCAGCTCTTCATCGGCGGCAGGTAAATCCGCAGACTCCGAATCACCCCGAATCAAATCGGAACTATCAAACTCATCGCTAAAGCCGGAAAAATCATCGATCTCATCCGCTATATCTTCTTCCCGATCCTCTGCATCGACGGCTTCCGCAGCCGGTGCAGCAGTCAGTTCATCATCCTGAATCAGATCCGACTCATCAAAGTGATCGCTAAGGAAAGAAAAATCATCGTTCTCATCCGCTATATCTTCTTCCCGATCCTCTACATCGACGGCTTCCGCAGCCGGTGCAGCAGTCACTTCATCATCCTGAATCAGATCCGACTCATCAAAGTGATCGCTAAGGAAGGAAAAGTCATCGACCTCATCCGCCAAGCCTGTACCGGCCTCTTCTTCCACATCGGATTCATCGACGACTTCCGTGGTCTCAGTCGAATCCACTGCCGCTGATGCAAACTGTTCGACATCCGATAATGCTTCCGCGGAAGCCTGTTCAGATTCAGCACCGGCTTTTTCATCCTCGGCCGCATCCGACAAGTCCTGTTCAACAAATTCAGGCTCATTGAAGTCGCTAAAATCCGAAAACTCATTCACTTCGTCAAGCGCGCCAACATCTTTGTCCAGACCGGAGCCATCGGCGATTTCTTCGGGCAGGGGCAAATCCGCTACAGCCTGTTCAGCTTCAGCCGTCTGTGATAAATCCTGTTCAACAGCTTCAGGCTCATTAAAGTCGCTAAAATCCGAAAACTCATCCACTTCGTCAAGCGCGTCAATATCCTTGTCCAGACCAGACTCTTCGACGATTTTTTCGGGCGTAGTCAAACCTCCCGCCGTCGAAGCCGCTTCGGTAACGTCATCATCCTGAATGAGATCCGATGGGTCAAAATCATCGCCAACAAGGGCCATAAAATCATCAAGCTCCTCCTCTTCCGTCGCAGATGCCGAGTCCTGTCCACCCATTTCCGGCTCGTTGAAGTCACTAAAACCCGAAAAACCGTCCTGTTCGTCCGCCGCACCGGCATCCTCTGCGTTTGCTTGCTCCGGCGCATTATCCTCATGAAATCCGGTATCCATTAGCAACCTGTCAATAGCATCCTCGTCATCCTGCGACTCATTCGACGAAACAAAAGGCAAATCCTCTACAGTCCGCCCTACTTCGATAACGGCCGACTGGTTTTTTTCCGGTTCGTTAAAATCGCCTCCAAAGCTATCAAAACTCAAAAGTTCATCCAACTCGGCATCTTTCGCGTCATATACCTGCTTTTTCGTTTCTGTTTGCCCGGACGCATCGTCTGCATCAAACCCGGCATCCATCAACAATCTATCAATTGCATCAAGATCATCATCGTCTTGTATCTCATTCGACGGAAGTAAGGATGATTCCGCCTCATCCAGCATGGCATCCAGATCAACAGTAAGATTATCGCGTTTTTCTTTTGCTTTTTTATCCATTGAATCAGTCATATTCAGGCTCGGTGATGAGTTTTAAGATAACCACACGGTTTAAATGCAGCGTTAGGTGCTTATCGGCAGAGAAACAATTTTATTCATTTTAATACCAAATAAACTGAATGTTCATCAAGTTTCACCAATTTGATGCTAAACTCCCCAAAAAACTTCCAAGAAACAAAATGCAACTAGCCATCACCGTCTTAGGCAATTATCAGACTCATTTTATTGCCGAAATATTACCCGCCGTGCGCGACTGTAAATGCAATATCCTGGAAATAAGGCTATCCCGTCTCGCTCAGTCCTCCGCCGCATACCTGCTGATTCAAGGCAACTGGAATCAAATTGCCAAATTTGAAAACACCCTGGACATTATCCAGAGACGGCTGGACATCAAAATCCATACCTTAAGGCCGGAGCAGAAAGACAAGGCCAAAGAATGCGTTCCATACTCATTGGAAACAATATCCCTCGACCGCGATAGCGTCACAGAATCCATTACCTCGTTTCTGTTCGACCGGAAAATAGATATTGAGGAAATAACCGGCAGCTGCTATCAGGCGCCCTATATCCAGACTTCCGTATTCTCAACCAAATTTGTAATTTTAATTCCCCCGCAAATTCACCTGTTGTCGCTACGCGAAGAATTTATGGATTTCTGCGACCAATTGAATATAGACGCCATTCTTGAACCCATAAAACGATAACTTTAATAATGATAACTCCCGGCAACCCTGTACCCGATTTTGAGGCTTCATCTACCGGCGATAAAACGGTAAGGCTAAGCGACTACCAAAACAAATATCTCGTTATTTATTTTTACCCTAAAGACAACACGCCCGGCTGCATCCAGGAAGGCCAAAGTTTCCGCGACAACATTGAACAATTCACTGCGCTGAACGCCGTCATCGTAGGCGTATCGCGTGATACTGTCCGAGTTCACGAGGGCTTTAAATGCAAACAGGAATTCCCCTTCGACTTGCTCTCTGACCCGGATGAAAAGCTGTGCGAACTGTTTGACGTTATCAAGATGAAAAACATGTACGGCAAGCAGGTCCGAGGCATCGAGCGCAGCACCTTTCTGATCGATCCTCAGGGCCTGCTGGTTCGAGAATGGCGCAAAGTCAAAGTCAAAGGACACTGCGAAGAAGTCTTGCAAGCCTTGCATGAACTAACAGGGAATTAGCCATGAATATTCAAACATCACCGCCTAAGAAGCTGTTCGTCTTGGACACCAACGTACTGATGCATGATCCAACCGCGATCTTCCGCTTCAAGGAACATGACATTTTCATCCCGATGATTGTCCTGGAAGAACTCGATCATGCGAAAAAAGGCCTGACCGAACTGGCGCGCAATGTCAGACAAGTCAGCCGTTTCCTGGACGAATTAATCCGCGACGCCAACCAGCAAACCATCAACGACGGCTTGCCGCTATCAAGTATAAAACACGGGCCGAACACCGACACAGCCGAAAGCGGACGCCTGTATTTCCAAACCAGCGCGATGACCGCATTGCTGCCGGAAAGCATGCCCGGCAATCTGGCCGACAACTCGATACTCCGCATCGTCCTGGCGCTCACTAAGGAACTGCCGGGCACCACCGTTATCCTGGTCTCAAAAGACATCAACATGCGCATCAAGGCGGCGACCCTGGAGTTGCTGGCCGAGGACTACCATAACGACCAGACTCTGGATGACATTGACCTGCTATACAGCGGCTCAATGGCGCTGGAATCCGATTTCTGGGCCGTTCACGGCACCAAAATGGAATCCTGGCAGGAAAAAGACCGCACGTTTTACAAACTGGACGATCCGCTGGTCGCCGAATGGTACCCGAACCAGTATTTGTACATAGAAGACGAGACCAACTTTGAAGCCATCGTCAGATCTTGCGAAGGACAGGTTGCGGTATTGGAACTGGCCAAGGATTATCGGGCAAGACGCAACAATATCTGGGGCATAACGGCAAGAAACCGGGAGCAGAACTTCGCCCTCAATGTCCTGCTGGACCCCAACATTGACTTTGTCACCTTACTGGGTACGGCGGGTACGGGCAAAACCCTACTGGCTCTGGCCGCAGGCCTTAACCAAGTCATGGAAAAGAAAACCTACCAGGAAATCATCATGACCCGAGAAACCGTGCCGGTCGGTGAAGATATAGGCTTTCTGCCCGGCACCGAAGAAGAAAAAATGGCGCCGTGGATGGGCGCATTAATCGATAACCTTGAACTGCTAAGCCACAATGCTGAACAGACCGAATGGGAACAAGGCGCGGCCAGCAACATCATCATGAACCGGGTCAAAATCAGGTCGCTTAACTTTATGCGCGGACGCACCTTCCTGAATCGTTTCTTGATCATCGACGAAGCGCAAAACCTAACCTCAAAACAAATGAAAACCCTGATCACCCGCGCAGGCCCCGGAACCAAAATCATCTGTATCGGCAACCTGTCGCAAATCGACACGCCTTATTTAACGGCGACGACCTCAGGCTTAACCTATGTTGTAGACCGTTTTAAAACCTGGCCGCATGGAGCCCATATCACCTTGCGCCGCGGTGAGCGTTCACGCTTGGCCGATTACGCTTCAGATATTTTATAAAAGAAAGTATTTTGCATTGTTAACTTAATATCAAACAATACATCATAAACAAGGAGCGGGCAGCGCCGCGATATTTGGGCGGCAATTATTGCAGGATTTTAGTAATTCCACCGCAGCGGGCATTGCCCACTCCTCCTTCGGTGCTTAACTTAAAGGCATTGGCAGGACGATACCGTCAATTTTAATGGAGGGGTCAGACTCTGAGGTATCCCCACGAATCACCCTATCTCCAACTTGCCAGAATAACCTATTAACAGCGCCCGTGCCAGACGCCCGGCTCTATCTCAATTCCATGATTATTTGGTCTGGACAATGGGGAGTACTATAGCTCACCATTGATTTTGATTTAATAACGTCATACGGGTATTTTTAATCTAACTTATTTTTAGCCAAATAAGTAACAAAGCCTTTTAAATGGTCTTTTTCTTCATTGGTATCTAAGTTTATCGTTCGGAATTCTTTATAAGTAATACAGGAATCAGCCCCTTCGTCTACGTTTATAAAAATGGATCCTATTAAAATCAGGTATTTCCCTACGAATTCATCTTTTGATTTCGTAATCAAAAGATGAATTCTTTCTTGTACAGCTTCATACATGACTTCCGTTGCTTCTTGTATCGGATAGGGTTCATCTTCGATTCGTACTTTGTTTTGTTGAAACAATTGCACAATAGTATCTTCTTGGTAATCGAGTAAACTGGGTTCTTGCGGTTTGTCATTTATTTTATCTAGTGCCGCTTGTGCAGCTCCACAACAGTTTGATTCATGATCTTGACCTCTGCGGACCACTTTCCCGATTTTCCCCTCTTTAGTTATGCCAATATGCGGTCCGTAAAAAATGAGCAATGCTCCATCCTCCGGCATGTGATGTGCGAATGCTTGTATACCCGTTAGTCCGGTAAATGGAAATCCATCTAATCCTCCCAGATAAAAAGGGCCTAGTAAACCACTATCTGATATTGAAAACTGCATGGCGTTTATATCATCGCTGCAAATACTGTTGGCAGTCATTACTTCATCTGGATTGAAACCTATCTGCTTTAGATATTCAATAACTAATTTTCCAAATATTTCAGAATAAATTGCGTTAGGGTAATATTTTCTTATTGTTTTAAGATATGAATTGTTCATGATTATTATTTCCTTACTTACTCATAGGCTTTTCGGTTTACGCCCCGTTTATTTAAGTGGGTTCTGGTCTCCACTTTTTAAAACTTATTTATAAAGGTAATGGTCAGTCCGTAGTTTAAATTTACCCATAACATCTGTATTCACGAAATAGATGTAGGCAATCAAACCTAAAAAAGGCAAATAAATATTCTTGTTATGTAAAAGAAGACGCTGCCCTCATGTGCATCCTGTCCGGCGGACATGCGGCTTTATTGACAATACCCCACTGACGTTGTGACGGATATGATACTTTCAACGCTGGGTTTTGTCCTAACATTTATATTCCGCCTTACTTGAACCTGCCGCCCTACCAGGCTTGTTATGTGCAGTCTTATTTGCACGCCCTGCTTGAATCTCCCCGCTGTCACAAAACCGTCAACAAACGTTCATTTCTTTGTCACAGAAGAGTTTTACTCTTTGCCCAGAAGGTTAATGCTTTGCAGAACTTCCCTCAGGAGGATAAAGATATGAAACTGCTCTATTCCATCCATAAATACGACGTTTTCATGTTCACCTGGCTGATCAACGCCAGAATGCACGTCCACTTGACCAAGGCCGGCCGTTATCTGTCAAAAACCGGCGACGGCCAGCTTTACCTGGTCATCACAGGCTTGTTGTATTGGTCTGAGGGCTGGGAAAGCCCATTTCTGCAAGCCGTTCTACTGGGTTTTTCAATCGAGAGACCGATTTATTTCGTGCTCAAAAACGGCCTGAAGCGCAACCGGCCGCAAGCGGCCTTACAAAATTTCCGCAGCATCATTACCCCCTCGGATAAGTTCAGTTTTCCATCCGGCCATACGTCCGCCGCGTTCATGATGGCGACGCTGCTTGGCTATTATTTACCTCCCTTAATGATCCTGCTTTATTGTTGGGCGACATTGGTTGCATTCTCCCGTGTGGTTCTGGGCGTGCATTTTCCGACCGACACGTTGGTAGGCGCTATTTTGGGCATCAGCACCGCACTTTTCAGCTTGGGACAAATCGTAATATGAAAATTTTTTATGGCGTACAAGGTACCGGAAACGGCCACATTACTCGCGCACGGGTTATGGCGAAAGAACTCCATGCCGCAGGCATCGACGTTACCTTTCAATTTAGCGGACGCCCTGCGGATAAGTATTTCGATATGGAAATATTTAACGGCTACCAGTTGCGTACCGGCATGACCTTTAATACGGAAAAAGGGCAAGTCAATTATCTAAAAACAGCGCGTGACGCAAAACCCATTACTTTCATAAAAGATGTAAAGTCGCTCGATTTGAGCGGCTATGATCTGGTGATCAGCGATTTTGAACCGGTCACCGCCTGGGCGGCAAAAAACCGGAAAATACCGGTTTTAGGCATCGGCCATCAATATGCGTTTAACCATAACATCCCCAGAAAGGGATCGGACCCTATCGCCGACCAAGTCATAAAGTATTTTGCCCCCGCGGATGTGGGGATCGGTTTGCACTGGCATCATTTCGGCCAGCCCATTTTGCCGCCGATTATCGATACGCCCGAAACACCGAAAAGCATTATCAAAAACAAGATCATCGTGTACCTTCCGTTCGAAGACCCGAATGAAGTCGTCCGGCTTTTGTCGCCCTTTAAGAACTTTCAGTTTCACGTTTATTCGCCGGAAGTGGTTCCGTCCCAATTCGATCATATCACCTGTAATCCTCTGTCGCGCGACGGTTTCCAGAAAGATTTATATGATTGCGCGGGCATTATCAACAATGCCGGATTTGAACTGGCCAGCGAGTCGTTACAGATGGGCAAAAAAATTCTGGCTAAGCCTCTACACGCGCAAATGGAACAAATCTCCAACGCCGCGGCCTTACAGCAGCTCGGCTATGGACATGTCATGAACGATCTGGATGCAGCGGTTATTGAACATTGGCTGCATGACAATCACGCCGTTCATATTACTTATCCCAATATCGCAAAAACGCTGGTGCAATGGATACAGGACGGCATGCCCAAAATGGATGCGGATTTTATTGAAGACGTATGGGATTCGGTGGAAGTTTTGCAAATCAAGCAATAGCAGGGGCCGTGTACCGTCTGTCATGATCGTAAATGATCCGATGATGTCCCCGGCTAAACACTACGTGGCGGACTGCTTTTATCCAGCACCGCAATCACTTCCTCGCAGCTGATTATATTTTCCTTGTTGCTGAGAATATAGTCAGCCAATCGCTCAATAGCCTGCCAATAAACAGGTGAATTTATGAACTGAAAAGCTTGCCCGAACAACTCGGCCAGCTTTTCTTCGTGCCGGCGCCTGTCCGCGATAAAGATGTCCAGGTATTCATAAACCTTCTCAAGATCGGATGTCCCGCCGTAATAATGCAGGGCATCGATGTTAACCAAGCGGGCATTAAACTGCTCGTCATCGCGCAGGGCGACATGCCTTGCTTCCGCCAGCGGCCCGATCAGCAAATTGATCATGTCCGCCTCAAAAGCCGTCTGATATACGTCCTGCTCGGCAGATGAGAAATAGCGCGTACTTTCAAGCAACGCAACCGGCAGGCTGTGAATCAGGCGCCCTCCTTCTACGACTGCGGCAAAGCGATCATAGGCGAGGTTGTTCGGAAGACCGGATTTTAGGCGATCCAGCGGCTTAATGGTGATTTGAAAATGCACCGGGGGCAGTTGTTTTTGTTTATTGTAAAGATAAATGGCCGTCGCGTGACCGGCCTCATGGAAAGCGGTTTGTCTGATCAACTCTTGATCATTAACAAAGCAGAATGCATCAGCCTGGTAATTCCGTTTCATTGCTCCACCCGTAGGCTAAAAAGATGCGGCCAGCGCTGCTGACCGCACATAGAGGAAGGACAGTTAACTCTAATCCCCTTAAGCAAGGGAGTGACACACAAGAGTTGCACACAGTCTAATGAATGAAACCGGCCTTGGAAATGTGACTTATTGTCGCGCGACAATAAGACGCGGAAAATGGCGCGATATATGCTTATTGTTTGTTCTTGCGTTGTAAAAACGCCCTAAAGCCGCATGAATACTGGGCTTAAACAAATCATTATCGGCAGTCTTCAGGGCATTTCACGCAGAAAAACAGGGCATATGCCACACAAACCTGAGCAGACCTTAAACAACACAGAAACTGGTATGACTAAATCGAAACTCATTGATATATTGACTAAGAAGCGGCCTCATTTGGAACGAAAACAAGTGGAATCGGCGGTTGATTGCATGATCGAGCATATGAGTGCAGCGCTGATGTCTAACGATAGAATAGAAATCCGGGGATTTGGCAGTTTTTCCCTGCATTATCACCCACCCGTTACCGGCAGAAACCCCAGAACCGGCGCTGAATTAAGCTTGCCGGCCAGGTATTCGACCCATTTCAAACCGGGCAAAGAACTACGGCGGAGAGTTAACAAGGTACCGGGTTGTAACGGCGAGGTGCAGCCAAATACAACCGAACGCGGATAACTGTGCAAAATTGCTGATTGCAGTTTTGCAGCCCGATACGCCAAGACCGGGTTATTCTCTTAACCAGCGCTGCATGCGCAAAATAGCGCCGCCGTTACCGAAACTGTCTACCAGCCAACCTGACTCGCCTTTGTAAGCGTCGGGATGAAATACGACTGCTGACATAGCCGTCGCGCTAGCGGCGTTTTTCTGCAACAAATAGCGCTAACCGCTCACAATACTAACCATAAAAGATCTATGTTTTCAGCGAGTTATGCAGAATACTACTCTTTCTTATCAAATGCGGAAACATTCGTGTCATCACAAAGAAATATTCACGTAATAAAAGCCGCCTATCCTACCCTAAACCTCAACATGTTTAGGGGATCTATCAAATGCCGGATCTGCGCAAAGAAATAATCAACATCCTTGATGGCAAGCTCCTAACGCCGCATTTCCAGCCTATTGTTTCCCTGACCCATAAGAAAATTCTGGGTTACGAGGCGCTAATCCGGGGTCCATCCAATAGCCCTCTGCATAGTCCGTTTAACTTGTTTACGACGGCCGAACGGTTCAATTTAAGCACAAAACTCGAGTTCCTATGCCGGGAAATAACCATACAACGCTACGCCGACCTGGACATTAAAGAAAAGCTGTTTATCAACGCCAGCCCGTTGGTGCTGCTGCAACCGGAATTTAAAAAGGGCGAAACACTCAGATTGCTAGATCAGTACGGCGTCAATCCGCGCTCGGTAGTCATTGAATTAACCGAGCACAAACCAGCCGATAACTACGAAATCATGCGCGCCTCGGCCAAACACTATCGAGGCATGGGCTTTGAGATTGCTCTTGACGACTTGGGCGCCGGTTATTCGGGATTAAGGCTCTGGGCGGAATTACTGCCCGAATATGTAAAAATAGACAAACACTTCGTCCACAGCCTCCATAACGACCCGATCAAACTTAATTTTGTCCGCTCGATTCAAAGCATGGCGGTCTCCCTCAATTGCAGCGTCATTGCCGAAGGCATCGAAACACAAGAAGAATTCAAAGCCATAGAAAAAATCGGCATTACTAATGCCCAAGGCTATTATTTTGCCCGGCCAACGGCTGTTCCCGTAAAGGAAATCGACAAAGCGCTGTTTGCTATCGAACAGGATACGGATTGCAAAAGCGCTCCATTCAATAACGCCACAACAGCGGTCCAGATCATCAGGGACATCACGCCTATTTCAGCCAAAACCACCATCAGCGACGTCATGAACCTGTTTCATCACAACAGCGAACTGACCATATTGCCTCTGGTTGACGACAACATAGCGTCCGGCATTATTTTTCGTGACAAATTTCTTACCAAACTGTTCTCTAGCCGATACGGCATCGACTTGCACGGCAAAAACCCAATCAAAATGTTTATCGAAAATACGCCGTTGTGTATCGATAAAAACATGCCGATCGATTTAGTCAGTAAGCAGCTGACCTCATTAATGACCAATGACCCGGCTTTTATCATTACCCATAACGGGGAATATATGGGCGTAGGCACTCTGCTGGACTTACTCGCCGAATTCACCCGCCAGCAAATCGATAACGCCAAACACGCCAATCCCCTAACGCTGTTGCCGGGCAGCGTTCCGATCAATAACCAGATCAATCAATTGCTGGCTAACAAAATCCCGTTCGGTTTCGGCTATTTTGATCTTGATAACTTCAAACCTTTTAACGATGTCTACAGCTACGATGCCGGCGACGCGATCATCAAAGCCGTCGCCAATACGCTGATTCAATACATCCCGGCAGAGAGCGGCCGGGTCGGTCATATAGGCGGCGATGATTTTATTGTAATTTTTACCTGCGATGACTGGTTAACACGCTGTAAAAACATACTGAAAGCCTTTGAAAGCACCGTCCCGTCCCATTACAGCGACAAGGATATAAATGCCGGGGGCATTCATACTGAAAACAGGGCCGGAGAGAAATGTTTTTTCCCGTTGATCAGCCTGTCCGTCGGCTTGGTGGATCCGGTATCAACGAGCCAGTGCCAATCCCATGTCGATATAGCCGACTTGGCATCCGAAGCCAAAAAAATGGCAAAAAAAATACCCGGCAACAGTCTCTTTATTAACCAACGAATGGCCGCAAAAAATTCCGGCAATTTTCAATCCTTTACACACTCAGCAACCAAACTGCACATAGTTAATTAAGCCTAAAGCGTCTCTTTTAATAACAAACTGACCGGGGAACAGCTCATGAAAATTAATAAGCACGTAACCGATGTGGAACATATTCTTACCGATGCTGATTCTATTGTTTCCAATACCAATCTAAAAGGGGTTATCACTTATGTTAACGATGCTTTTATCCGTATCAGCGGCTATTCCAGAGAAGAACTGATCGGCGCATCGCACAACATCGTGCGTCATCCCGACATGCCGCCCGAAGCCTTTGCCGATTTGTGGCGTTCGATGAAAGCAGGCCGCCCGTGGACCGGCATCGTCAAAAACCGCTGCAAAAACGGCGATTACTATTGGGTGCTGGCTAATGTCACACCGCTTTATGAGGGCGATCAACTGGTCGGCTACATGTCGGTCCGCAGCAAACCCGCGCATGAACACATCAAGACCGCGGACGCGGCTTACCGGTTATTTCGCGAAGGCAAGGCCCGCAACTTGAAAATCCAGGACGGCAAGGTCGTAAGACCCTCTATTTTAAAGCAACTAGAATTCAGCGATTTGACCATCAAGGCCCGTCTGATCGCTATTGTCGGCCTGCTGTCTGTCTTGCTGCTGGTTATCGGCGGTATAGGATTACTCGGCATGAGCAAGGCCAAAGAAGGCCTGCGTACTGTGTACGAGGACCGCACCCTGCCCAACAGCCAAATTTTCTCGATTCAAAATTTGTTGCTGACTAATCGGCTGGCTATTGCCGCAAGCTTCAATAACCCGACACCTGAGGCGATCCAACAAAACACCGAGGACGTGGAGCAAAACATCGACAAAATCACCCGGCTTTGGGCCGGCTATATGTCCACCCGATTAACCGCTGAAGAAAAAATACTGGCCGACCAATTTGCCGAATACAGAAAACAGTTCGTGGCGGATGGGTTAAAACCGGCGGTTGCGGCATTGCGGGGCAACCGCCTGGCGCAGACCGACATAGACAGGATCAACGACCTTTATTTACCGGTCGAAGAAAGTATCCGGCAACTGATGCAAATGCAGCTCGATATAGCCGGACAGGAGTTCGGGGCCGCCCAGTCCCGCCATGAAACCTTCCGCACTTTTTCCATCGGCCTGATCGCGGCAGGCATTGCGTTGGTGCTGTGGCTCGGTTTGGTTCTGGTCCGCGTGATCATACATCCGCTTGAGGCCTCCATCGCCCACTTCGGCCAAATTGCACAGGGCAATTACAACAATGTCATAGACATAGAACGCCGGAATGAAATCGGCAAAGTCATGGAAGCCCTCAAAGCGATGCAAACCAAACTGGGTTTTGACGTCGCCGAAAGCCAGCGCGTCGCCGATGAAAACCTGCGCATCAAGATTGCGTTGGATAACGTCAGCACCGGCGTCATGATCGCCGACAACGACGGTAAAATTATTTATGCGAACCCATCGGTAAGCGATATGCTCAGCAAGGCCGAGCAAGGTATCCGCAAGGATTTTCCGGGTTTTTCAGCCGGCAAACTGGTCGGCAGCAAGATTGACAGTTTTCATAAAAAACCTGCGCATCAGGCGCAATTACTCGGCGCATTAACCGGCACCTACACAACCACTATGGAACTGGGCGGCCGTTCGATGGTAGTGGCAGCCAGTCCGGTCATCAATAAACAGGGGCAACGTCTGGGTTCGGTAGCCGAATGGCAGGACCGCACCGCCGAAATCGCCGTCGAAAAAGAGGTATCAACCATTGTCGCTGCCGCTACTCTGGGCGACTTTACCCATCGTTTCGACTTACGCGGCAAGGAAGGCTTCTTGCGCGAATTGGGCGAAGCCCTCAACCAGCTCCTGTATACCACCGAAACAGGCATCAATGAAACCGTGCGCGTGCTCGAAGCGCTGTCCCGCGGCGACCTGACTCAAACCATCACTCATGACTACCACGGCACGTTCGGACAACTGAAGGACAATTCCAATACCACGGTGGAAAAACTTAAAAATATCATCCATCTGATCAAGGAGGCCGCCGGCTGCATCAACACCGGCGTACAGGAAATTGCTTCGGGCAACAATGACCTGGCGCACCGTACCGAAGAGCAAGCCACCCGTCTGGAACAAACAGCCGCAAGCATGCAAGAACTCACATCCAGCGTGCAGCATAATACCGAGAACGCCAAACAGACCAACCGGCTTGCCACGGGCGCAGCAGAAATAGCCGACCAAGGCGGTGTGGCGGTTGGCCAGGTTGTCTCCACCATGAATGAAATAAAAGAATCTTCGCAAAAGATCGAGCAGATCATTTCCGTGATCGACGACATCGCCTTCCAGACCAATATTCTCGCCTTCAACGCCGCCGTTCAAGCCGCCCATGCCGGCATCCACGGACACGGCTTTGCCGTCGTAGCCAGCGAAGTGCGCCACCTTGCGCAACGCGCCGCCGCATCCGCGGAACAAATCAAAAGCCTGATTGAAGACTCCGTGGAAAAAATCGATGTGGGCAGTAAACTGGCCGCCCAAGCGGGGCTGACCATGAAAGAAATCGTCAGCTCCATCCGTAGCGTCTCCGGCATGATGGCCGAAATAACCGCCGCCTCCGTCGAGCAAAGCGCCGGTATCGAACAGGTCAATCTAGCCATCCTCCAAATGGATAATGTAACTCAACAAAATGCCGCCCTGGTAGAACAAGCAGCCGCCGCTACGGAATCATTGGAAGAACAAGCGCAAAACCTGGCCGTCACCGTAAGCGGCTTTAACGTAGATGAAAGACTGGCCGGCCCGGACACGTTTCCTGTCGTTGAAGATGCCGCTGTAGCACTGCCGGCGCACCAACACCGCCATCGGGAACACAAGGAACGTGTTGTTTGGGATAGCGTAAGAACCGGCGGCAATGCTCTCCATAGTCTGGAAAAGGTCGCGGCAGCCAATATGAAGCCGCAACTGCTGGCCCTCGCCAATGGCGATTGGGAGGAGTTTTAATAATGACAACATTCCAGTTACCGCGCCCTGCTCCAACGTCATTAAGTTAAGCCGTTCGTGGTGATCCCCATTCGATAAACTCATGACAGGGTTCGGCTGCACTCAATCCATAAGGCAAGGTCTGCAATGAATACGTTTTATGACATTCAAATAACCGATGACCACCCTATTCTCCGTGGAAAATTTATGCCTAAAAAACTGAAAAAAAAACTGCCTAACACCCGGCAAGACCAATTTGCGTTGATCAAAAAGCAAAGCAACGCCCTGCAAAAACTGCACAAGAACGAAGGCAAACTGCATATTTTCAGTTCTCAACTTACCCGCCTGATCGATGCGATTCCCGATGCCGTTCTGCTCAAAGACAGGGACGGACGCAAATTGGTCACCAATCGACTGACTAAAAGCCTTTTCAAACTGCACGACATTGACTGGTATAGCAAAACGGATATAACTTCGGCTTTTGCGCACCCGGAAATACATGCCGACCATGAACATGACCACCGGACGTTGAAATCGGAGTTGGGCCTTGCGTTGGAAAAGCGCCAATTCCAGCTTTATTACCAAATTCAGGTAGACGGCAATTGCAAAATGATCGGAGCGGAAGCCCTGCTACGTTGGGAACATCCACAATACGGAGTGCTTACTGCGGATCAATTCATCCCGATAGCGGAACAAACAGACTTGATCCTGCCGATCGGGGCATGGGTGCTGAAAACCGTCTGCGAACAACTTAGATTATGGCAGGCCGACCCGCTAAAAAAGAAATTGCAGCTCGCCGTCAACATCAGCCCCGGTCAATTCAACAGCCCCGGTTTCGCCGAACAATTGCGCCGGATGCTGGAAGAGACCGGCGTCAATGCGAAACGGCTTAAATTGGAACTGACCGAAAGCCTGATGCTCCATGACCTCTCCAACACCATCAAAAAAATGAAGGCGCTGAAACAGCTCGGCGTCCGCTTTTCAATGGATAACTTCGGTACCGGTTATTCCTCATTGAGTCAGCTGAAGAAGCTACCCATCGACCAGTTAAAGATCGACCCGTTCCTGATGCGCGACATCGCCATCGACACTGGCGACGCACTGATCGTAAAAACGGTCATCGCCATGACCAACAAACTGGAGATCGACGTGATTGCCGGCGGCGTGGAAACCGAACCGCAATTTGCCTGTCTAAAACAACTGGGGTGCTCGGCCTATCAAGGCTACTTGTTCGGCAAACCGATACCGCTAGATGAATTTGAAAAACTGATTAACCCGACCGACATAGCTTTCAGGATTAAATAATGCCCACCAACAAATTTGTAATCAGCAACCCCAAGCCGTCAATCACCAAGCTTCCCGCGCAGGGCCGGGAAAAAAACGATTTTATTGATGACTTCAAAGAATACTATGTCCACCTGCTGGGCCGGGACGAAAACTGCCGCTCCCCTTATTATGCCGGCGAAGCCTTATCGCTGGCGATTCGCGACCGCCTGATGGAGCGCTGGAAAACCACGCATCAAACCTATAAAAGCAATGACTGTAGACGGGGTTATTACCTGTCGATGGAATTTCTGATGGGCCGGACTTTGAGCAACGCCATGCTAAATCTGGGCGTAACCGATACCGTAACCCAGGCCATGTACGATCTCGGCATTGCCGTGGAAGAACTAATCGGCAGCGAACAGGATGCAGGGCTCGGCAATGGCGGCCTGGGCCGTCTCGCCGCCTGCTTTATAGACAGCTGCGCCACCTTGCAGCTGCCGGTGATCGGTTACGGCTTGCGTTACGAATACGGCATGTTTACCCAAACTATTATCAACGGCGAACAGGTCGAAAAACCCGATCATTGGTTGCGCCACGGTAACGTCTGGGAAATCGAGCGCCTGGAATATTCGCATTGCATTAAATTCGGCGGCCATACCGAAGTCCAGACCGACGAGAACGGCAAACAACGGCATTGCTGGATGGCGACCAGTAATGTATTGGCCGTGCCTTTCGATACGCCGATACCCGGCTATCGGAATGGAACCGTTAACTCACTGCGGCTGTGGAAGGCGATAGCTACCGAGGAATTCAACCTGGATGAATTCAATGCAGGCGGTTATGCGGAAGCCGTCGCGGCAAAAATCACGGCCGAAAATATCACGATGGTGCTGTACCCCAACGATGCCAACGAAAACGGCAAGGAACTGAGATTGCGGCAGCAATACTTCCTGGCTTCCGCCAGCTTGCAGGATGTCATCGCCCACTGGACAAGCCTGCACGGCGATAATTTCGAGCATTTTGCCGAAAAAAGCTGCTTCCAGCTAAACGACACCCACCCGAGCATTGCGATTGCCGAACTGATGCGCCTGCTGATGGACATGCACGGATTAACCTGGGATCAAGCCTGGACAATCACCAAAAACACCATGGCCTATACCAACCACACCTTGCTGCCCGAAGCGCTGGAAAAATGGCCGGTTAGCCTGATGCAGCGGTTGCTGCCGAGGCTGATGGAGATTATTTTTGAAATCAACGCCCGTTTTCTGGCTGAAGTTTCGATGCACTGGCCTGCGGATACCGATCGATTAAGCCGGATGTCGATCATCGAGGAAGGCGACCGGCAACAGGTAAGAATGGCCCATCTTGCGATAGTCGGCAGTTTTTCCGTGAACGGGGTTGCCCAGCTGCATTCCAAGTTACTGACGCAGGACTTGTTCAGGGACTTTTACGCCTTATGGCCGCATAAATTCAACAATAAAACTAACGGCGTGACGCCGCGGCGCTGGTTAGCGGCCTGCAATCCCGAGTTGGCAAGCCTGATAACGGAAACCATAGGCGACAAATGGGTCACCGATTTATCGCAACTGAAAAAACTGGAACCCCACGCCGACGACGCCAAATTCCGTCAACGCTGGCACGCGATCAAGCAGGCGGGAAAACAACGTTTGATTGACTATAAAAAAACCAAACACGGCGCGGAACTGCATTTGAATGTCGATGCCTTATTCGATGTGCAGGTTAAACGCATTCATGAATACAAGCGTCAGCTGCTCAATGTATTGCATGTCATCCATCTTTATAACTGCATAAAGAAAGGCGACGCCGACCGGGTGCCAAGATGCGTATTAATCGGCGGCAAAGCGGCTCCCGGTTACCGCATGGCGAAAAAAACCATCAAGCTGATCAACAATGTCGCCCAAGTCATTAATTCCGACCCTGATATAGGCGACAAACTGACCTTGCTGTTTTTACCGGATTACCGCGTTTCGGCGATGGAAAAGATCTGTCCCGGCGCCGATTTATCCGAACAAATATCCACCGCCGGCAAGGAAGCTTCAGGCACAGGCAATATGAAACTGATGATGAACGGCGCGCTCACCATCGGCACACTGGACGGCGCAAACATTGAAATCCGCGAAGAAGTAGGCGATGAAAACTTCTTTTTGTTCGGCTTGACCGAAGAGCAAATTGAAGCAAGGCGAGCCCACTACGACCCGCTCGACATGATCGACCAGGACGAAGATTTGCAGCAAGTCATGCATCTACTGGAATCCGGCTATTTCAACCAGTTCGAGCCGGGCATCTTCGACGACCTGATCAACTCGATAAAAAGTCCTCACGATCCCTGGATGACGATTGCCGATTTTAGAAGCTACGTCGATACCCAAAAACGGGTTGAAGACGCCTATCGGGACAAAGATCACTGGATCAAAATGAGCATTTTAAATTGCGCGAACAGCGGCAAGTTTTCTACCGACAGGACGATCGGCGAATACAACCGCGATATTTGGAAATTAACACCGCAACCGGCTGTAACGCATAAATTGGAAAATCCGACTTAGCCTAACAGCCACCGGGCGACGCGGGTTGGCTCCCGTTCATAAAGCACAATGACATCGTAGGAGCGGGCCGCGCCCGCGACATTTGGGCAGCGACTGTAGAAATCGCGGGCATGACCGGTCATACAACACTTCACTTAATGGCAGTGACGCAGCGCGCGGGAACGAGGAGGTTTTTACAACATTATCACAAACACTGAAGCTTGGGAGCCTCGCGTTTTTTAACTTATCTTGAGTTCATCGTACTATCCAGTAACATCTGAAAGGCTTCAGGCGTAATACTCAAGGTTCCTCGAAAAGGATTATCCATCGCAGCGATAAAAAACAGCATCAAGCCGACAAACAGCGAAAGAATACCGGACAAAGCCAGATGAATCGAGACCCTATCAATAGAGAACATCCAGATCAGGGCCAGGTTCAACGCCGCCCCGATCACCACCACATACCAGAGTTCCTCAGGCAATGAGGCCCCCACGCTTTGCTTTCCCGCCACCCGAGCCTCGATGAAAACGTTGAATTGCCGCAGCGCTTCTGCATGCAGAATCTCTTCACCCTTGGTCTTTGGCTCGAAAGCGAACAAATCTTTCTGAAAGTTCGTAACGCGCATCGAGCCGCCCATCGGAACTATCCCGCGCTGCTGGGCAGGCCAAGCCTCATCGATCACATAATGGACATATCCGCGTAGATGGTTTTGGTAGCTGCTCCGAACCGGTTCAGGATAGCTGGAAACATCCCGGTATAACGCGGCAATACTTGTCACCTCTCTTGCTACTTTACTGTCTACATCACTGAAGTTCTGGTAAGTAGCGACGGCGATCAAGCCGAGCATCAAACCGTAGAAAACGCCGTAAGCCGAAAGAAAATAGCTGACAAACTCGTTTTCTCCCCCCTGTTCAGACCCAAGCCATTTCCGTATCCACGGCCTTAACGTCAGCAGGCCAATCCAGGTATAGCTCAGGCAGACAAAGCACATCAACCCGGCCAGAAGCCCATTCGGAATATCGTATATCCAGTAAAACATTAACCATTATCTCCGGTAATCAATCATATATGGAGTCAGCAGGACTTTTGCCCTTATAACATAAAGTTCACAAATGCCTAGAGAAGTGCTGATTTAATCCTTCGACTAGCTCAGGATGAACGGTAAGTTTCTGATTTCGTTCATGGTGAGCTTGTCGAACCATGAGCGAAATCAATTTGTTCAGCGCTTCCCTAGGGTACACCGCTGACAGCATTTAAAACATCGATTCATCATAACGAAAGATACGGCCAATGGGATGAACTCCTCCCGCCTATCGGTATCAACGCGCCAGAATTCAAGTAAATTCCACGCGCTACGTCACAGCCATTAAGGAACATGCATAAATTAATTTAAGCAATCACCATGAAGGACATGAAGACTTAAATCCTTCATGTCCTTCATGCGCTTCATGGTTTAAAAATAAAATTTGCTCAAGTTATTTCATGCACGATCCTAAGTTAAGTGCGTAGGAGCGGACCATTATGCTTAACTTAAAGCAGCGCGATGGCGTTTCCGCCTGATCGCGCAGTATCTGTGCCGGCCTGTATAGTTCGTCCTGCAAGTTTAAATATCTACGGACAAGTACTTAAGCAAAGATTGCGGATCATCACTTCCTCATCAGCGGGAACGATCAACACGGGCTTGTGACCGGCAAGACCGATGTCGGTCATCCCGGAATGGTTGGCCGTCTGGTCCAACGCAAACCCAAGAAAACTCAAAGGAACGCAGATTTTTTCTCGGATTTCGGCCGAATGCTCGCCGATGCCGCCGGTAAAAACCAATGCGTCAATACCGCCCGCCTTGGCCGCAAAACCGCCTATCGCGGCCCTTACCTGACGGCAAAAATAATCGACCGCGAATTGGGCGTTTTCACTGTTACTCGAAAGAAGCTCGTTCATTTCCGAGCTTTCGCCCGCCGACAAAGCCATCAATCCCATCTTGTGGAAGACCACGTCGCTCAATTGTTCGGGATTGTAATGTTTCGCCAGCTCCAGCATCACGCCGGGATCAAGGTCGCCGCTTCGGGTTCCCATCGGAATGCCGCCCGCCGGGGTATAACCCATCGTCGTGTCCACGGATTTCAGGTTTTCCATCAGGCAAAGGCTGGCGCCGCTGCCCAAATGGGCGACGGCAACTTTTTTATAAGCCGCATCGCCGAGCATATCGGGCAAAACTTTGGCGATATAGGCGTAATTGAGCCCATGAAAACCGAAGCGGCGCAAGCCAAGCTCGTTCGGAATCGGCAGGCGTTTGGCCAAATCGGGCATCGTGGCATGAAAAGCCGTATAGAAGCAGACGACTTGCGGCGCGTTGAAACGTTGCAGGCACAAATCCAGCCCGAGCAAATTGCCCGGCAAATGCAGCGGGGCAAGATGGATCAACTGTTCCAGCCGGCAACGCTCGGCCGCATCGACCCGCCTTGCCGAATCGCTAATATCGCCGCCGTGGACAAAACGATGCCCGACCCGCTCCGGCATATCGCCTTCCAGATCGTGCAGCAACTGATCGAATGCTTCCCGTTGATCACGCACATGCTCATAACGGAAATTGCGCCGCGCCCCGTCAGCGGCAAACAGGCTCGCCTTGATCGAAGACGAGCCGCTGTTGATCGTTAGAACCGAACGCTTCAATACGGCCACACCCAGTTATCAACCTCGGGCAAATCGGTGCCGTGTTCGTAAGCGTAGTTGCGGCATTCGATCTGCATATCGCGCATGCTTTCTTTGACATGCGCGCCCGCCACGCGCAAAGACGGAACGCGGTTGATCGCATCGATCACCAGGCTGAAGCGGTCGATCTCGTTTTGGATTGCGAGCTCCAGCGGCGTATTGATGCTGCCTTTTTCCTTGTAGCCGCGCACATGCAGGTTCTTGTGGTTGTTGCGGCGATAGGCCAGGCGATGGATCAGCCAGGGATAGCCGTGGAAGTTGAACAGGATAGGCTTATCCAGCGTAAACAGGCTATCGAAATCCTTGTCCGACAAGCCGTGCGGATGTTCGCTGTCCGGCGTCAGCTTGTAAAGATCGACCACGTTGATGAAGCGAATCTTCAGTTCCGGGAAATTCTCGCGCAGCAACACCACTGCGGCCAGCGCTTCCTTGGTCGGGATGTCGCCCGCGCTCGCGATAACCAGATCCGGTTCGACGCCTTGATCGTTACTCGCCCAGCCCCAGATGCCGATGCCTTTGGTGCAGTGCTTGATCGCCGCATCCATGTCCAGAAATTGCAAATGCTTTTGCTTGTCGCAAACGATCACGTTGATGTAATTGGTGCTCTTCAAGCAATGATCGGCAACCGACAGCAGACAGTTAACGTCGGGCGGCAGGTAGATCCGCGTCACCTCCGGGCTTTTGTTGACCACCACGTCGAGAAAGCCCGGATCCTGATGGGTAAAGCCGTTGTGATCCTGGCGCCAGACGGTCGAGGTGATTAAGAGGTTCAGCGATGACACCGGCGCGCGCCATGCGACTTCCTTGGACATCGCCAGCCATTTGGCATGCTGGTTGAACATCGAATCGATCACATGCACGAAGGCTTCGTAGGTGGAGAAGAAACCGTGGCGGCCGGTCAGCAGATAGCCTTCCAGCCAGCCTTCCAAGGTATGCTCGGACAGCATCTCCATGACCCGACCGTCCGGCGACAGTTCGCCGCCGCCCGCATCTTCCGGCAGATAGTCGGCCAGCCAGGTTTTCTTACTGGCCTCGTACACGTCGTCCAGCTTGTTCGAGCTGTTTTCGTCGGGGCCGAACACGCGGAAATTGTTCATATTCAAGCGCATGATGTCGCGCAGGAACTTGCCTAGAGGACGCGTGTTTTCGGCGCTGGTGGTTCCAGGCTTGGTCACGACGGCGGCATAGTCGCGGCAATCCGGCATGTGCAGGGCTTTGCGCAGCAGGCCGCCGTTGGCGTGGGGGTTGGCGCTCATGCGCCGAGCGCCCTTGGGTGCAAGGGCTTTGAATTCGGGCAGCAAGCGCCCGTCCCGGTCAAACAGTTGTTCCGGCTTGTAACTGCGCAGCCAGTCTTCCAGCTGTTTGAAATGCTCCGGCGTGTCGCGCACGTTGCCCAGCGGCACTTGGTGAGCGCGCCAGAAGCCTTCCACTTTCTTGCCATCGACTTCTTTCGGCCCGGTCCAGCCTTTGGGCGAGCGCAACACGATCATCGGCCAGCGCGGGCGGACCGGCTGGCAGCTAGCGCGCGCTTCCTGTTGGATACGGCGGATTTCCAGCACGCACTGCTCCATAGCGGCCGCCATAGCCTGGTGCATCGCGTCCGGGTCGCTGCCCTCGACGAAATAAGGCATCCAGCCGTAGCCCTTGAACAGGTTTTCCAATTCTTCGTGCGGGATGCGCGACAGGATCGTGGGGTTGTTGATCTTGTAACCGTTCAGATGCAGGATCGGCAGCACCGCGCCGTCGCGGATCGGGTTCAGGAATTTATTGGAATGCCAGGAGGTCGCCAGCGGCGCGGTTTCGGATTCGCCATCGCCGACCACCACCGCAACAATCAAATCCGGGTTGTCGTAAGCCGCGCCGAACGCATGCGAGACGCTGTAGCCGAGTTCGCCGCCTTCATGGATGGAGCCCGGCGTTTCCGGCGTGCAATGGCTGCCGATGCCGCCCGGAAAGGAGAATTCCTTGAAAAATTGGCGCATGCCGTGTTCGTCTTCGCTCTTGTTCGGATAGGTTTCGCTGTACGCGCCCTCCAGATAAACCGGACCGAGCACGCCCGGCGCGCCGTGTCCCGGACCGGCCATAAAAATAGCATTCAGGTCGTACTTATTAATCAGCCGGTTGAGGTGGATATAGGTAAAAGAAAGGCCGGGACTTGATCCCCAATGCCCCAGCAAGCGACTCTTCACATGCTCAAGCTTGAGCGGTTCGCGCAGCAACGGATTGTCGCGCAGATAAATCATGCCCGCGGCAAGATAGTTACATGCGCGCCAATAGGCGTCAATCTTGCTGATTTCTTCTTGGGATAGCTTCGTCTGTTGCGTGGTCATGGTTTATAGATCCGGGTTTGGTTTCATAGGGGACAATTGACTTTCGATATTAGACATTCCCATTATGACGCCTATATGACAGGCTGGCTAACACTACAAGGTAATCGCTCTTAAGTGCCCCAGTACCGCATGCTTATTCCGGTTCTTACCCTCCCACCTCAATTAAACTCAAACCACATCATACGAAGTCTCTTTTTTCCTGTCTTTTCTGGACATTATCCAGCGTTAAGGACCGTGCATAAATTAATTTAGGCAATTACCATGAAGAGCATGAAGGACATGAAGACTTAAACCTTTCATGCCGCTTCATGTCCTTCATGGTTAAAAAATGAAATATAAAACTTGCTCAAGTTATTTCATGCACGTTCCTTAGTTCGCTAGCCATTCCAATCAGACCGGTTTCGGCGAAAATCTTGACTGAAAACGCAGATCGCGGTGGCCGCAAGAAATTTACCGGGTGTTACATAGTGAAACCTGACAAACCTACCCAAATTAAAAAGGAATCCGATCTTTGCGGACACAACAGGAAGGTGTTGTTGGATTACCGGATACCCACACGGCTCGAAGAAATCGAAAAACTTGCTGACGCTGTCAATCAGGCTCTATCCGACCCCGACCTGGCTTTCCATGCCAACGTGTGTCTGGAAGAGTTGATTACAAACACCATTGTTCACGGCCTCAAGGGCGCCGCCGACCGGTTCATACAGGTCCAAATCAGTGTATCGAACGAATGGCTGGAAATTCTTCTGAAGGATGATGCGCCGCAGTTTGACCCTTTCATGCAAGCCCCTAGCCCCAATCTGGATCTGGATATTAATGAACGCCCCATCGGCGGTCTGGGGGTGCATATGGTGAAGAAACTGATGGACGATGCCCGTGCCGATTACGACGGCAGCGGCAATGTGATTGTGTTGCTCAAGAAGCTGCATCAGGCTGCCGGATAAAGCTTTTCCAGGAAAACCTTTATCCGGCGATTACCGCAAGCGCTTCAGCGACAGAGTTTTCCATCTTGAATAAGGTGTTGAAACCGCACATATCGAATACCGACCGAACGTTTCCCTTGACGTTCGCCAAACAGGCCCGCCCGCCTTTCGCATTCAGCAGTTTGGCCATCAGCAAAAGTCCGCGCAAGCCGGCGCTGCTGATATAGTCGAGTTGTTCAAAGTCGACCACGATGCAAATATTCCCGCCATCAATCAATTCCCGAATGCTTTTTTCATAATCCGGCGCAGTAACCGCATCCAGCCTGCCGCTAATCGTGACAACGACGGCGTTATTTTCACTTCTAGTCTGCAAATCCATGGCTATTATTTCTCAAAGGGGGGTGGTTTTGATCAGGAATTGTAACCTGTTTTTATCGTTGAGCCACTGGTAGTCGATGCTTTCGGTCAAGTTTTTTATGATCGCCAGTCCCAGGTCATCGCCGGATAAGTTGCCGCTTTCAAGCGGGTTTGCCGCCTTTCCGCTGCTTTCGCAGACCACCTCCAGACGCGCGCTCTTTTCCGAATAGGCAACTGTCAGATCAAGAACTGCCTCAGGCAGATACGGGGTATAGATTTGCAGCAATTCCTCAACCAGCAACAGCAAGCTGTCTCTTGTATTCTTCGGCAGGATCTGTTTCTCGCAAAACGCCTCGATTTCGGCATTCATCGCGTACAAATCATAATCCGGCGAACTGATGCGGCAGGTATAACTGCGAATCCTTTGGATGAACGCCCTTGTCTTTTCCTTTTGCGGGTTCCCAAAAATCTGTTCCGGGGGACCTTCTTCGTAAATAATCCCTTCGTCCATATACAAGACCCGGTTCGATACGTCACGGGCAAAGTCCATTTCATGGGTCACAATCGCCATCGTCATCCCCTCTCTGGCAAGACGGCGTATGACCGACAACACTTCGCTGACCATGGTGGGGTCCAGCGCCGAAGTGGGCTCGTCAAACAGGATGATCTGCGGGTCCATGGCCATGCAGCGGGCAATAGCCACACGCTGTTTCTGACCGCCGGAAAGCTCGTCCGGGAATTTGCCGGCTTTCTCGGCCAGCCCTACCAGCCTCAGAAGATCCATGGCTTTCAGCTGCGCAGCGTCCTTGCTCATCCCCTTAAGCTTGACCGGCCCGATGGTCAGGTTTTCCAATACGGACAGGTGAGAAAAAAGATTAAACGATTGAAACACCATGTTCATTTTCTGGCGAACTTTAGCCACATCGGTCTTTTTATCCAGAACATCTACGCCGTCGATGTAAATCTCCCCTCCGCTTGGGTATTCGAGCAGATTAAGGCAGCGGAGAAAAGTGCTTTTGCCGGTGCCGGAAGGGCCGATGATGGAGACAACCTCGCCTGCTTTTATTTCGGTGCTGATGTCTTTCAGTACGACCAGGTCATCAAATCTTTTCGACAAACGCTCAACTTTTATCACGACTTAGCCTCCATTCGCCGTTTGTGTTTCGGGTCGGTGACCCGCTCAACATAATCCAACGCCTGCGTCAGAATCCACGATATTGCGAAATACAGAATGGCGATCATGATCAGCGGAAAAAACGCATCGAAAGTGCGACTGCGAATGATGTCGCTGGCCTTTGTCAGATCCTGTACCGCTATATAGCCGACGATGGAGGTCATCTTGACCAGGGAGATGAACTCCCCCTTATAAACCGGCAAAATGCGCTGCACGGTCTGCGGGAGAACGATGAACAGGAATGTCTTGATCTTGGTAAAGCCCATCGCAATACCGGCCTCGGCCTGGCCTTTATCGACCCCTTCTATGCCGGTCCTGAAGATCTCGGACACGTAGGCGGCAAAATTCATCCCGAACGCAATAATAGCCACCAGCACCGGGTTGATGTCGATCGAGGCGAACACGACATAGAAAATCAGCATCAACAGCACCAGTACCGGTGTGCCGCGCAGAATGGTGATGTAAACCCTGGCGGGCAGGTTCAGGACAGCCCGCTTCGACATTCGCATGAAGCAGACCAGCGCGCCCAGCAGCGTACCCAACACCGTCGAGAATATCGAAATAATCACCGTCGTCTTCAGTCCGTCCCATATCAGCAGGTAACGGTTTTCCTGGATGATGTTGCTGTAAAAACTGTCGGCCAGCTTGGTCAGGAACGGCAACGAATCTTTTGCCGAATCCCCTTTCGTCTCGAAGGCTGCAATATTTTTCTTAAGCGCGAATGCGTTCGCGCCTAACTCATAATAGGGCTCGGAAAAATCGACTTTGTTTTTTCTTTCCTCGGTAATCATCAAGGTGCTGTCAATCATATCGATTTTGCCGCTGGAAACCGCTGCAATCAGGTTGCCGAACTCCATATCGGAAAATTTGGCCTCTTTGCCCAAATAAGCCGCAAATCTTTCCGCAAGTTCGATATCGAAACCGGTCAGTTTGCTGTCTTTGACCACCGCGAATGGAAGCCCCTTGTCGCTGACAATGCCGACAATCAGCATGCCGTTCGATTTTGCATTGGCGATCTCCGGCATGCGCGTATCGCCGTTTTCCATCCAGCGCTTCAGCATATCGCCGTAAACGCCGGTTGACTTGATTTGCCGCAGGAATTCATTGAATTGTTCGCGCAATGGGTCGTTGCCCTTGCGGAAACCGATGCCGATCGGGTAGGAAAGCAAAGAATCCCCCAACAGCCCCAATTCGCTGTCTTCGCGAAGCATTTCAATCAAGGTTTCCCGCGTGTAGATAGCTGCATCGACCTTACCGGATTTCACAGCCAGCAGCAGGTCGGACGGCGATTTATACTGGAGAGTGGTCGCGTTGGGGTAATGTTCCATAGCGTACCTGTCGTGAACGGAACCCAGCAGCACGCCGATGCGTTTGTCCTGGAGATCGGCAATCGATGTCAGTTTTTTCCGCTTGCCTTGTTCGGATCCGGCATCGTTCACGGACAAGATATTTTTCTTCAACGCGAACATCCGGGTACCCATCTCATAATACGGATCGGAAAAAATGATCTGTTTTTCCCTCTCTTCGGTCACGTAGATGGAACTGGAAATCATGTCGGCCTTGCCGGTGGAAACGGCGGCAATCAGGCTGCCGAAATCCATGTTGGCGAACTTAAGCTGTTTCCCGATATACGCCGCGAATCGTTCCGAAAGCTCTATATCGAACCCGACCAGCCGGTTGTCTTTGACTGCTGTAAACGGCAATCCGGCATCGCTGACGCCGACGACCAGAACGCCGTTCTTTTTCGCGTCGCCGATCATCGGCATACGCGTTTCGCCCAGTTCCATCCAGCGATGGATCATGTCCGCGTAGACGCCGTTTTGCTTGATCTGCGCTAAAAACTGATTGAATTGATCCCTCAGGGCTTGATTGTTTTTGTCGAAACCGACCCCGACGGAAAATGAAAACAAGGAATCCCCTAATAATCCCAAGCTGTCGTCCTGGCGCATGATTTCGCGCAAGGGTTCGGCATCGAACAGTGCGGCATCGACCTTGCCGGTCTTGACCGCCAAGACGACATCGGCGGGAGACTTGTATTGGAGGATAGTCGCATCAGGATAATTTTTCGTCGCATAAGTATCATGAGCGGAGCCGACCAACACACCGATACGCTTGTCTTTCAAGTCTGCATCGGATGCCGGCTTGGAGTCCTGCTTTTTGGCGGCAGAATCAGAGACCGGCGGCCGCCTAACCAGCGCCGAGATGTCGTTCTCGACATACGGAGCAGAGAACAGTACGAGCTTTTTACGCTCTTCCGTGACATTAAAATTGGAAAGCGCAAAATCGATTTTGCCCGACTGCAACGCGGGGATCAGGGCTTCAAAGTTCATGTCGGTGATCTCGATTTTTTTGCCGAGACGCTGACCGATCAACTGGCTCAACTCGATGTCCAACCCGGCCAGTTTTCCATGCGCATGGAATGAAAAGGGCTCGATGATCGCGCAAGTCCCCATTTTCAGCACCTCCTCGCCGCCGGAGTCTTTTATTGGCGACATCTGCGGCGCGGCCGTATATTTTGCATCAATCCATTTCGTTTTGAGCTGCTGCAGGACGCCTTCCTTGTCCAGTTCGAATAACACTTTATTGATCTCGGCAAGCAATGCGGCATTGTCTTTGCGGATCGCGGCGGCAATTTCAAGTTTGTCCACCGGTTCATCGACAATGACCAACTCGGGATTTTTCTCGGCAAGATTAAGCAGCACACTCTTGTCATAAATAAAGGCGTCCGCTTTGCGGGTCTTTACTGCAAGAGCGGCGTCCGCTGACGCGACAAACACCTGAAAAGTGGCGTTCGGAAAGTGCCTGCGGGCCGCCAGGTCTCCGGCTGAACCGCCCAGGACGCCGATTCTTTTACCGTCTATGTCTCCCGGTTTTGAAATCCCGTTACCCTTATCAATGCCGGGTGGAGGCGCTGCCGCAGCGTTTTTTTTGACCAGCATGACCTGTGCGTTGGCGTAATAAGGCTCAGTAAAATCGACAACTTTTCTGCGTTCATCTGTTGCGGTCATTCCGGTTACGATCAGATCGACCTTGCCTGATTGCAACGCCGGGATCAGCGCCATGAATTTCATATTGAAAAATTCGACCGGCCTCTGGAGTTTGGCGCCGATAATTCGCGCAAGCTCACCGTCATGCCCGGTTACCCTGCCCTCTTTGTCGACAAAACTGAACGGCTCCCGCGTGGCGCTGACGCCTATTTTTAGCGGCGCTCCTTCCGCGGGGAGTGTGATGTTCATTTCTTCATAAGGACTCAAATCCGGCTTGAACCAGCGCTTCTTCATCGATTCCAGGGTGCCGTCGCTCTTCAGCTCAGAAATGATCCGGTTCAATGAGGCCAGAAGCGCATCATTGCCTTTCCTGAGCGCAATCGCGGTGTCCTCTTGATCAAGCGGCTCGGACAGCAACCCCAACTCCGTATTCTTCTTCGAGACCTGAAGCGCGGCGGGAAATGCGGTTACGATCGCATCCAGTTGCCCGGATTTCATCGCGGCGACGGCGTCCATAATATCGTCGAAACTTTTGACCTGGGCCTCGGGGAGCCTTGAGGCAGTGATTGACTCTCCGGTTGAGCCGGTCATCACGCCGATTCTTGCATTTTTTGCATCATCCAGACTGGCGATGACGGTTTCACTTTCTTTGCATCCGGCCAGCATGGCGAGCGCCGCCAGAATAATCAGCGCCAACAGCGTCGTTTTTTTCATCCGCCCTTCCCTGCATGGTTCATGCTCGCATTATCCTTCGTCATTCTTATCGCCAGCATAGTGATGTCGTCTGATTGTGGCGCACCGCCCGCATGTCGTACCAACGCTTCGCTTATGCAGTGGATCATGTCCGAAAGTTCTTCTTTGGGGGCAAGTTGCAGGGCCTCCCGCAGTTGCGACTCGCCATATAGATCGTCTTTCCGGCTTCTTGCCTCGGTCACGCCGTCGGTATAAAGAAACAGGGTATCGCCCGGTTTCAAAGTCACTCGCTCAGTCTCATAGACCGTTTCCATGATGGGGCCAAGCATTAGCCCCGGTTTCAAGCTCAGGTAGCGCACGCCCTGCGAGTCAATGATCAGCGGTGGATTGTGTCCGGCATTGGCAAAACGCACCTCTCCGGTCGTGACATCAAGGATAGCGCAGAACACCGTGGTGAACATGCAGCTTTCATTGTCCGATGCGAGGATGTTGTTAACGGAGAAAAGTATTTTATCGGGCTCGCCAAGCCGCTGGCCTTCGGTCTTCAGCAGGGTTTTGGCGACCATCATGTACAGCGCAGCGGGAACCCCCTTGTCGGAAACGTCCGCGATCAGAAAACACAAGTTCTTATCGTCTATGAAAAAGAAGTCGTAGAAGTCGCCGCCGACTTCTTTAGCGGGAACCATCGAGGCATAAATATCGAACTCAGGATGATTCGGAAAAGGGGGGAACAGGCGTGGCAACAAGCTGGCCTGGATGTTGGTAGCCATCTTGAGCTCGCTCTGAATCCGCTCCTTGGCGGCGGTGGTCTCGGTCAGGTTCTTGATGTATTCCTTCAGCGACTCCTGCATGACTTGAAAATCGTGCGTAAGAACGCCCACCTCGTCGTTCGAATGCACTATGGGCAGATCCACGTCAAAATTCCCCGAAGCGATCTCATCGGTCGCTACAGTCAGCAATTGGAGCGGTTTTATGATCGTTTTGGCGATGTAGATGACCGCCAGGGTCAGCAGCAGAATCCCGGTAAAACCCATCGCCGCCATGGTCATGCTCAACTTTCCGACATTCTCAAGCAGCTCTGCCTCGGGGAAAACGACGGCCAGCGTCCATCCTGCCGAGGCGATCGGCGCGTAGTACATCCAGCTTCTGACCCCTACCAGGCTCGTGTAATGGACGAAGCCCGACTCTCCCCTGATCATTTTCTTGCCGAGTTCACGCAGGTAGGCGTCCTGACGCGCTTCTGCAATGCTGAAGAAGGTCTCGTTCATGATGGAGCCTTTCATCGGGTGAGCCAATATCATCCCGTTGCGTGAAAGCAGGGCCGCGTAGCCGGTCTTGAGTATCTTGACGGAGGAGATGTATTCCGTCAGGGCGTCGAGGGAAATGTCCGCACTCACTATTCCCTTGAGTTGTTTATCGCCATTGATTTCCTCGTAAAAAGGAACCGAACAGGTCGACATCAGAATATTGCCTGCGCCTTCATCGAAGTAAGGTTCGCTCCATTCGAGTTTACCCAGCTCACGCGGAATCTGATACCAATCCCAGTACAGGTAAGGCACAAACTGATATGACTTTTCCAAGCGGCTGAGAGCGATCTTTCCGTTTTCCCGGTAATAATACGGCGCATACAGGCGCGATTGGGCGCTGAAGGCGTAGGGCTCAAAGGCGATGGCCGAGCCGTAAATTTCGGGATTGTTCTCGACGGTGGCTCTGAGCAGGGAGTGAAGCTGCGGCTCCGTATACTTGCTTGTCTCCAGCGCTCCGGCTACCCCTTCCGTCACTTTCGCAACCGCCGTCAATTGCGTCTCCACCCGATTGACCAATGACATGGCGAGGTTGCGCGCATTACTTTCCAGCTCATCTTGCAGCATGACGCGGGACCGGAAATAGTTATAGCCGAGCGTCACCGCAAAGATCACGGAGCTGAACAGCGCGATGACCAGCACAAGTTTGGTGACGATGCTATTTTTCTTGAGCATCGGGCTTCCATGAAAATGTCGAATAGTCGGGATAACTTTCAATCAGGCCGTTTCTTTGCATCGCACGGCCTACGGCCTCGTAATCCTGCTCCGTAAGGCTGCCGAAGCTTCCCTGAGGATTGACCGGCATCATCAGATCCCGCATCCGGTCCAGCATCCATTTCTGATGCATCCTGTTGGCAGGTAAATGGTCCTCGCGCATATATTTGATCACGATATCCAGCGCCTCGTCGGGATGCTCGAAGGCGTAGCGCCATCCTTCCAACGAGGCGTTGACAAAGGCTGCCGCCAAGGCAGGATCGTTACGGAGAGTCTTTTCCATCGCGTAGATCCCGTCCTCTATAAAATTCATGCCCCAGTCTCTCAGGAAAATGACGTTCAATTCCTCAGGATCGATTCCCGAATCGAGTATCGTATGGTATTCGTTGAACCACATCGCGGATGTCACATCGATGCCGCCGCGCAAAAACAGGTTCACCGTATGGGACTGGCGGACTTCCCGAACCTTGATGCGATGGTTGGCGAACAGCGTGCGCGGCGATATTGATACGTCCCCTTCCCACAATCCCACCTTTTTGCCGTCCATATCGGCGATGGTCTTGATGCCGGCGGTTTTTTTTGAAACCAGCATCAACGCCGAGCGCTGGATGATTTGGGCCAGGTTAACGAGTTCCTTGCCGGCAGCGCGATGCAGAAGGGCCGTGGTAAGCCAGACCACGGCGAAATCCGCCGCGCCCTCTTCCAGAGCTTGAGTGGGCGTATGTCCGGGCCCCGCCTTGAGGATTTTAAGGTCGATACCGTGGCGGGCGTAGATTCCCTTGTCGAGAGCCACGTAATATCCGGCGAACTGGGCCTGCGAACCCCACAGTGGCATAAAGGAAGCGTTTTTCAGAGGCACTTCGGCGGCGCCAACAGGACGCGCGAGCACACAGGCCATGAACAGTACAGACATCACTGCGATGATCGAACTCTTCTTTCGTTGAAGACGGTTTTTATGCCACATCTTGCTCATGATCGCTTCTGTTTGACTCTTCCTGACAAGAGCAACGCACTAAAAACCTCTGCATAATCTATAAAATTAATGAATTATAGTAATTTTTGGGGTATGCGGTTGGCAATAAAACTCAGTGTACCTGTCCGCCAAGAATGACAGCCGGCAACACAATATAAACCATAATGATAAAGTAGCCTGAAGTTTGTTTCACAATTAAAAACCGATGTTACGCGGTCTTTATTTGTTGCAGAAAGGTGTCGCTAACACGACGGTTATTTGAATCGGATTCTCGCACCCGAAAGCGAGTTACTTTCTTTTGCGTCGCCTAAAGCGCCTACTGTTAGTGCTCTACCTCCTGCATCCATGCAGTCGAAAAGAAAGTAACCAAAGAAAAGGCGCGCCGCGATCATTGAGTGCTTTCTACGCACTCCATCCATGCACTGTCGAATTTTTTGTTAACATGTACCTAAAAACCATGAGAAGCAACATTTTAACCCACGAGAAAACCCAATAATGTTCACACTACCCTCCGCCTGGAACCTGATCGTCTCCACCGTTGTATTCTTCATCGCAGCCGGTTATTTCCATCGCTATCTGAATAGTCAAGGCCTGCCCAGAGGCATGACACGCAGTATGGTAGTGTTTACACTCGCCTCCTTGATGTCATGGGGATCGGGTGAATTAGTCGACTGGAGCCAAGAAAAAATAGAAGGGCCGCAACCGGCGGCGCAAACCCAGGACGATCTGTCGCAACTGCTAAAAACGGTCAGCCGGATGCAATCACAACCTCAAAATTGAAAGGACCGAATCCGTGTTTCGTCCAGTATCTGCGCCTAACTCTGCTGTAAAGCCATCCAATAAGTAGCACCCGGCGCAAACCGGGTCTAACGCGTCATCGTCTCCTGCAAACTGCTGGCACATTCCAGCGATCATAAATGTGAAATGATTAGCACTTTATTGCCAGGCAATTAGAACCACGCCCTGATTCATCATTTTGTAATAAATGTCATCTATCCTGATGCCATTTTCAGCATCAAGGCGAGTCAATGTTAGATCAATCCTTATTAAGTCAATCGAGAGCCGGACTGTCAGAAATTGAGGCAGAATATATCGCCAGCAGCCTGCTGCGAGTCTGCCCGCCGGTCTCACCCCAACATACCAATCTTGAAGTCACCAAGCTGCTGAACGAGCATCCTGAGCTGATTTCCATTGCTGTCGTCGAAGACAATAAGCCGATGGGTCTGATTACCCGCAACGTTTTTATGGAGGGCATGGCCAAACCCTATCACCATGATTTATTCGACCGCAAAAGCTGTATCGCCTTTATGGACAAAGAACCGCTGGTTGTCGATCAAAACATGAGCATTCAAACACTCAGTTTCAAGGTATTGGGCTCCGGCCGTAAAACGCTGAACGACGGATTTATCATCACCGATGAAAACGGCGATTATCTGGGGCTCGGCAACGGTGAAGATTTAGTCAGGGTGGTTTCCTTCTTGCAGGCGGAAAAAAACCGGCTGGTCACGGAAAGCATCAATTATGCGAGCGTGATTCAAAAATCTTTCCTGCGTTCGTCAAGAGAAAGCATGGCCGCCGTGTTGCAGGATTATTTCATGCACTGGGAGCCACGGGACAAAGTAGGCGGCGACTATTATTTCTGCAAAAAATTTGATGACGGCTTTTTTCTCGCGTTGATCGACTGCACCGGGCACGGCGTTCCCGGCGCCTTTATGACGCTGATTATGGCATCCTTTCTCGATCACATCCTGCTCGAAGACAACCGTCACGACCCTGCCGGCGCACTGGCGATTATGAATAAAAAGGTCAAGACGGCGCTGGGCCAGATAAACGATTCGGCCGCTGAAGGCTTTGACGCCGACCGTTTTTCCACCAAGCAGAACGGGCAATCCGATGACGGCATGGATACGGCTTTCTGCTGGGTCAATACGCAAAACAGCACATTGACTTATGCGGGCGCCAAAACAGCCTTATTTTACATAGGCGACGCCTCATCCGACGTACAGCTACTGGATCCTGATCGTAAAGGTGTAGGTTATGTCGACACGCCGATGGATTATCAATGGACCAATCAACAACTCGCGTTGAGCAAAGGGATGTGCATCTACCTGACTACCGACGGACTGATCGACCAGATTGGCGGATTAAAGAAAATTGCTTTCGGCAAAAAACGTTTCTCGGGACTGCTTCAGGAGCATTATCTCAAGCCCATGCCGGAGCAGGAGTCCATCATCATGCAAACCTATTACGACTATCAGGGAAAACAGAAGCGGCGCGACGATGTCTGCCTGATGGGATTCAGATTTTAATTAACAGGAAATTTTTATGCTTATCGATGTATTTAGCGTGTTCCGTGAAGAGGCCAATACTAACGGGATTGTTTTTTATTACAGCGGTATTGTTTCGCAGAACGTCATTAAAACCATGAGTGACTCGTTGAAACAAAACCTGCAGCAACAGGACGAAAAAGGCGCCAGATCCCGGAAGGTATTCTCCACTTTTATCGAAATGATACAAAACGCGATGCATTACTCGCCTAGCGTTCCCGATGCCGGCGATACCAAGGAAGGCTCTATCCTGGTCAGCAAGAAAGAGGATAAATATTATGTCATCTGCGCCAATTTTATTCAGAAGCAGCATGAAACGCGCATACGCAACAAGCTTGATCCTATTCTGGAAATGAGCGCTGAAGAGATCAGACAAGCTTATCGCGCACAATTAAAAAACGATCAGCACAGCGAAGATACGACGAGCAAAGGTGCGGGTCTCGGATTCTTAACACTGGCAAGAGATTCAGTCGAACCTATTGAATACGCTATCAGAGACGCAGTAGGTTATGAAGACGAACTGTCTTGCTTTTATCTCAAAGCTACTATTTAAGGAGTTATCATCATGACCGACATATACATTCCAGCCACTTCAGACACGCCTGAAATCGATTTTAAATTTTCCAGCAATACGCTGAGCATGTCCGGCGAAGCGTACCCTGAAAACGGCGTCGAATTTTTCCGCCCCATCCTTAAACAATTGCAAAGCCATTTAAAATCGCTCAACGGCGCTCCTGTTGAATTTAATTTTCAGCTGACTTATTTCAACAGCGTCAGCACTAAAATCTTTTACAGCATGTTTGAATTATTGAACGAGTATGCCAAAAGCCATCCAAACACTGTTTTATTAAACTGGCATCATGATGAAGAGGACGACACGATTCTGGAGTTGGGCCAGGATATTCAGGAAGACTTTACCTGGATCGATTTTAACGCGATCGTGTTAGCGTAATTATCCTGTCCGTTGCGTATCGTCCGAACAGCTAAGGAAGTACTGATTTAATCCTTCGACAAGCTCAGGATGAACGGTAAGTTTTTTATTTCGTTCGTGGTGAGCTTGTCGAACCATGAACGAAATCAATTTGTTCAGCGCTTCCCTAAACAACCATCAGCTAAAACCTGCCGGTTGTTTAGCTAACTGATGTTACGCGATCTGCTGAAAGTTGCCGCTAACGCGACGTTATTTGAATCGGGTTCTCGCACCCGGCCCTCTGACAATACGCTGCATCCCTCCACCTACCAGTGGCCGGTTTTCTTCATTTTTTCCGTTCCACACGCTGGGCCCATGTTAAACACAAGCCCGGCTGATCCTTGTCTAAACTTAAACAAATAGACTTTGGAGAGATGTGTATAAAGAAGAGATCTCCAGGTTGATTTCCCTAGAACCGTTCATACTGAGCTTGCCGAGATGCGAGGTTTTTCGAGATTCCCCAGAGAAGAGAAAGCGCTTGCTTTATTGCCGCTCATAATTAAGGCTAAAGGACCGGGCTTTTTGTACCCTTTGTCCTTCGTCTTTTGCCTTAATTAATACGAATCCCAGCCGCTTCTGCTGCGGCGCCAGCTGAGTTTAGGCAAAATAAACCCTAAAACAACGCCGATAAGAGCGAGTATGCCGCCGTATAAAAACCAGTCCTGATTGGTGGTGTCCTGCAACGCCTGATTTTCAAGCTTGAACTGTTGTAATTCACGTTCAACATTCACTACGCGCTCTTGAAGTTCGTCGCGCTGATTTTTTAATTCTATGGTGCTGGCAGCGGTTTTTTTCAGTTCGTTAAGTTCCCTGCTTAACTGATCCCGCTCTGACGCCAACGACTGTTCAAGAGAGGTTCCCGGCGTGATGGATTCTTTAACTGTAGCCAACTCAGCCTTCAGTGCCGCATTTTCAGACTGTATAACCGCCAGATTCTTGTTTGCGGCCTCCAATTGAGAACGGCTGGTCGGTTCCTTCATGGTATTACGGGTCGGCATATAGCCTTCGGTGCCGTCATTCATGCGGACGTGCAAAAAACCCGTGCTTTTGTTTTCTTCTATTACCGTAAGCGGGGTGCCGGTCGGGAGCAACTTTACAACTTTACTGTTGTTATTTTCTTCGCTCCTGAGCGACAAATTCAGGTTGTCGGTAACATAAACGGTTTCAGCCTGCGCTGAACTAAAAGCTGCCAGTAAGATAAAAAACGAGCTGAGTATTTTTTTCACTTGAATCTCTATATTGTTGGTCGTCTGAAAGACAATTCTAACGTGATTTATTGCACAGGAGAAATTCCAGCAGCGCTTTTTGAGCATGCAGTCTATTTTCTGCTTCATCGAAAATAACGCTTTGCGAACCGTCAATCACATCGGCGCTGACTTCCTCGCCCCGGTGTGCGGGCAAGCAATGCATAAACAGCGCGTCGCTATTTGCGACCTTCATGACGTCGGCGTTGACCTGGTAATCTTTAAACGCAATTTCGCGTTGTTTTTGCTCTTCTTCCTGCCCCATGCTGGCCCAGACGTCGGTGACGACCAGATCCGAATTTTGGGCGGCGGCCACCGGCGTATCGAAGAAACGGACGCGCTCCCCGGCTGCGTCGACGATATCTTGTAACGGCATATACCCCTCAGGACAGGCGATGTTCAAGTTGAAATCCAGCACCATTGCGGCATGAATATAGGAGTGGCACATGTTATTGCCGTCGCCGATCCAGGTCACGGTCTTGCCCTGAATGTCGCCGCGATGCTCAAAATAGGTCTGCATGTCCGCCAGCAATTGGCAGGGGTGTTGCAAATCGGTCAAGCCGTTGATCACAGGGACGCTTGAATATTGGGCGAATGTAGTCACCGTTTCGTGCTTGTCGGTTCTAAGCATGATGCAATCGACCATGCTGGAGATAACCCTTGCGCTGTCTTGCAGAGGTTCGCCGCGGCCCAGCTGGGTGTCTCGGGGCGATAAAAACAATGCGCTGCCGCCGAAGTGGCTCATGCCGGATTCAAACGAAATGCGGGTGCGCGTCGATGATTTTTCAAAAATCATCGCCAACACTTGGCCTTTTAACGGCTGGTAATTCGGGTCGCGGTTATTTCTCAGGACGATGGCCCGGTTGATCAAGCGACGAAACTCGTCGCCGGATAAGTCAAGCAGGCTGATGAAATGTCTAGGATTCATAGGGAGTATCCGTATGCTTATGAATAAGAGTCGATAAGGTTTCTACGAGTTCAGCGATTTGCTGATCGTTAATAACAAATGGCGGCAGCAAACGAATGGTTTTTTCACTGGTGACATTAATCAATAAACCTTGTTGCAGCGCTGCCTGCACTAACTCGGCACATGGGCTGTCTAGTTCGATACCGATCATCATGCCTTTATGGCGAATATCGACGACGTGCGCATTACCTTGTAACCGTTGTTTAAACGCAGCGCTGATAGCATCGCCTTTTTGCGCGGCCTGCTCGATCAGGTTTTCGGCGTCCAGTGTCGCCAATACCGCTAAAGCCGCGCTACAGGCTAAGGGATTGCCGCCAAAGGTGGAACCGTGATTGCCGGCGGTGAATATTTTGGCCGCTTTGCCGCTGGCAAGACACGCGCCGATCGGTACGCCGTTGCCCAACGCTTTAGCCAGCGTGCATACATCGGGCAGTATCCCGTTATGCTGGAACGCGAGAAATTTGCCGGTACGGCCTACGCCGGTCTGGATTTCGTCGAGCATCATCAGCAGGTTATGCTTGTCGCACAGACTGCGGATTTGGTTAAGATAATCGGCGGCGGGAATATTGACGCCGCCCTCGCCTTGTATCGGCTCAACCAACACCGCGACGACGTTCTTATTCTGTAGGACAGCCTGTTCGATTGCGTTGACGTCGTTGTACGGTACGCGAATAAAGCCATCAACCAGCGGCGCAAAGCCTTGTTGGATTTTTGTGTTGCCGGTAGCGCTAAGCGTTGCCAACGTGCGGCCATGAAAGCTTTTTTCCATCACGATAATCGCCGGATTTTCTATGCCTTGCTCGTGACCGTATTTGCGCGCCAATTTGATCGCCGCCTCATTGGCTTCGGCACCGGAGTTGCAAAAAAATACGTTATCCATGCCGCTTTTTTCAGTCAGCTTGTCGGCCAACTGCTCTTGAACGGCGATGCCGTACAGGTTCGAGGTATGCAGCAGTTTCTCGCTTTGTTTGCAGATGGCCTGATGCACGGCAGGATGAGCATGGCCCAAGCTGCACACAGCTATGCCGGACAATGCATCCAGGTAGCGGGTATTGTTTTGATCAAACAACCATGCACCCTCGCCCCGTTCGAAGGTAATGGGTAAACGTCCGTAGGTCGGCATAATGTGGCTAGTCATTGCTTCTGTTCAAAATTTAAAGAATACAGTCCTCAATCTGAGGCCCATTAAAAAAATGCTCGATTATAGGTTTCAATCTAGTCCCAGGCAAGCTCTGATTACCCTAGGCGTTTTTTAAAATTAAAACCCTGTTTTATATAGTCAAAATTCGCCATCTCAGCTTCAATCGCCCAGCCAATTTTGCGGTTTGAGATATTCATCATAAAGCACGGCTTCCGCACTGCCGGGCTCGGGTTGCCAGTTGTATTTCCAGTGAGCTACCGGCGGCATCGACATTAAAATCGATTCGGTACGTCCGCCGGATTGCAAGCCGAACAAGGTGCCGCGGTCATAGACCAGGTTGAATTCAACATAACGTCCACGGCGGTAAAGCTGGAAGTCGCGTTCCCTGTCGCCATAAGGCGTGTCCTTGCGTTTTTGCATGATAGGCAGATAAGCATCAATATAATGGTTGCCGACGCTTTGCATAAAAGCGAAAGACTGCTCGAAACCCCATTCGTTCAAATCATCAAAAAACAGTCCGCCGACGCCACGGGTTTCGTTTCTGTGTTTGAGGAAGAAATATTCGTCGCACCATTTTTTGTAAGTTGGATAAATGTCATCGCCGAAAGGCTGACAGGCGGCGCGGGCGGTTTGATGCCAGTGCAGCACATCTTCTTTAAACGGATAAAACGGCGTCAAATCGAAACCGCCGCCGAACCACCAAATAGACGGCTCCCCCGGTTTTTCCGCGATCAAAAACCGCACATTGGCATGCGATGTCGGCACGTAAGGATTGTTGGGATGGATAACCAGCGACACGCCCATCGCCTGAAATTGCCGGTCTGCAAGTTCCGGGCGCTTGGCCGTTGCCGACGGCGGAAGCTTAAAACCGGACACATGCGAAAAATTAACGCCTCCTTGCTCGATCACCTGCCCCCCAGCCAATACTCGGGTCCTGCCGCCGCCACCTTCGGCCCTGTCCCAAAGGTCTTCGACAAACCGGGCTTCAGGCTCTACGGATTCGAGCGCGGTACAGATTCGGTCTTGCAGGTTTAGCAGGTAGTTTTTTACTTGGCTGATGTCGTCAATATTCATGTGCGGGATCGGGGGTTGTGAAAAGGCGAATTTGATATTCTAGAAGTATATGGCTGCATACACAAAGGGACTTGTTGCCGCTTTAGCCTGTTGGGCGGTTTCGCGCAGCAAACCGTCAATCGTCCTAACGCGAATCTCAGCCGGTGGACTGCCTACGGCGAATCAACCTCACGCGTTATGTCAGGCCCATTGTTCACGCACCTGCCCGTCGTGCCCGCAAAATACCGCTGTAGTCAGGCCGTGAAAAATACCGTGTTCGACGATGCCGGGAATGGCGTCCAGTTTGCCGTTGAGCTGTTTGCCGTCAAATTCGACAGGAAAGCGCACGTCCAGCACCAGACTGCCGTGCGAAGTGACCGCCAGCCCGTCGCCGTTGGCGCGGAGTTGGGCTTCGCCGCCGATGGCCGCCAGACTGCGCTGCACCAATTGCCAGGCAAACGGCATCACCTCGACAGGAATCAGATAATTCTGGCCGATGCGTTCGACCTGTTTGCTTTGATCGATCAACACCCAAAATGCGTCGCTGGCGTTGGCCAGCAGTTTTTCCCGCACCAGATCGCTGCCGCGGCCTTTCAAAAGGGTCAGATCGGGACTGACTTCGTCGGCTCCGTCGACGTAAACATCGAGCCTGCCGACATGCTCCATCGCCCGTAGCGGCAAGCCCAGTTGCCGGGCTTTGATAGTACTGACCACCGAGCTGGCGACAGCCTGGATTTGCAGGCCGTCGTCACGACAACGACGGGCGACGGCTTCGATAAAGTAATTGGCGGTCGAGCCGGTACCCAAGCCGATCAGCATCCCGTGTTTGACTAATTGAGCGGCGTGTTCGGCGACGCGTTGCTTGTCGTTCATGATCGACCTCCCCGGTTAACGTAACTGTACTTTAAATTTCGATTTTGTTTAATCTTTAACAGGATGTTACCTCGTTTCCGCGCCCGCGTAGGAACGAGACAAAAGCAGACATTGCACCAAACAACTCTTGCATGAAATAATAAATCAGGCGGATTCAACTCCGAAGTGCATGCCTAATCCATCCGATCCTGCAAGCCTCGCTTCGATGTCGTCCTTGAACCGCTCAGCACCGAATTTGTCACCACTATTCACAGCTTCACGAATCGCTTTTAACGACGTATCATCCATTTGATGACGAATAGTGCATAAGCCGCGTGCCTGAGCTCATCGGTTGCACCAAGATCAAGATAGCAGGAATAAAGGGTATCAATCAACCGGCTCTATCCCCTGCTATAGTGGCAGGGGATAATCCCTGCGCCGTAAACTCTGTCTTTTTTAGAGACCACTTTAAAACTCAAGCGGCATCCTTGTCATTGCTAACAAGGCTTGCCAGACTATCCAGCAGTTTTAGACGCTGCATCTCAAAGCCTTTACTGCCCACCATCTGTAGCTGCTGAGTCAAACCTGGCTTGCTAACGTAAACCGGTTGCTTATCGGCATGTCCCGCACGACTTTGCTGGTCTTGCCCTTTTTCCTTGACGGGTGGTTGATTCTTTTCTGTGTCATCAGGCTGTTGTTGCTTCGGCTGTACTTTGACCAGAACAACCACCTCGTTTCCCCGGCTGTCACTGATGGTGACTTTCACGATTATAAGGTTAGTCACGACAGCGCCCTCTTTTACCGTAACGGCTCCCGTAATTGGATCAACGCTGATCCAGGGCGGCAAGCGTTGTCCGGTAGACAGCTCGGCAGTAATCGTTACCCCTCCGAACGTATCCAGCCCGGCAAAGACACTGAACGGCATGTTAATGGTGTCTCCAGGCGTTTTATTTCCGCTTGCCTCAACGCCCAGCTCCATATACACAACGATGGCCTGTTTAGTGCTGAAACCGGTATTATCGGAGCTAAAACTGTCGATTGTGCTGTTGCGATAATCTGTACTGAGGCTATCGCTAATAATCTTGTTCTTGTCTGTGTCGATATTAATGCCTGCTCCCGCAATATTGTCCGCACGAACGGTATTAACCATACTGATGAGTGGGCTCTGTTTGCCATCCGTATTCCCGCTTATTTGACTGAGGTTGATGGTCGTTGAATTCACTGTGATGGTAAAGGTCTGGCCGGAGCTGGTATCGACGCCGCCATTGGCCGTACCGCCGCTATCCTTGATAGATACGGTCACTGTTGCACTGCCGTTGGCATTAGCCGCCGGGGTGTAGCTCAGGTTGCCGTTGCTGTCGATCGTCGGCTGTAGGCTGAAAAGTGCATTGTTGTCATTGTTGACGGTAAAGTTCAGGGTTTGGCCGCTTTCGTCAGCCGGGCCAGCGCTGAGGCCGGTCGCCCAGTTATTGACCGTTTGCACTCCGGCGTCTTCGTTGACAGTCTGGTCGGCGCCTTTGATAAAGCTTGGAGCGTCATTAATTGCCGTGACGTTGGTGCTGATAGTGTTGACGCTGCCGGAAATGGCCGTAGCGCCTCCATTGGCCGAGCTGTCTGCTGTAACGCGAGTTTCATTGCCTCTCGCAGTGGCGCTGAAAGCACCGTTGTAAGTATTATCCAGAACGCGAATGTTCAGGGCCGTGGGTGCGCCGTTGAAGTTAGCCGCCGGCACGAAGCGCAGCTGTGTGGTATTCGCCAGAGCCAGGGCAGTAGCGCCGTCCGCGACTGCACCGATGGCTTTCCAATTGGCGCCACTTTCGCTGCTGTACTGCCATGCGCCTTCCGTAGCTGCATTGGCGCTATTGCCCACCACCAGGAAGCCGGGCGTAGTGGCCCCGGTATCCACATCCTGAAAACTGTAGCCGGTTAAGGCGCTGATAACCGTGCCGGTAGGATTGCTCGTATCTTCATTTATCGCGGCCAGTGTCAGACTGCCTACTCCGGTGGGAGCGTCGTTGACGCTGGTGACGGTGATGCTGCCGTTGGCGCTGTCACTGGAAAACGCCGTATTTCCGCCGCCTGTGCCGGCATTTGCCGTTTGCCGTATATTGTTGGTGGAAGCTGCGCCGCTGGTTTCGTCCCAGGCTTTGTAGATAAAGGAGGCGGTTTCGCCATTGGCAAGATCGGGCTGGTAGCGCACTTGCGTGGCGCCGTCCAACAATAAGGCGGAGGTGCCGGATACCGTGCCGAAATCGGTCCAGGTACCACCGTCGGTGAAGTATTGCCAAGTACCGTTGCCCGTCGTGCCGGTGACGGCGATGCCTTTGGCAACGTCAGTACCGTCCGGGTCGGTCCAGGATGCGGCGCCGGTAAGGTGAGCATTGACCGTCACGCCGCCGCTAGCTGTTTCTTCGTCGGTGTCGGCGAAAATATAAGTGGTGCCACTGGTAATGGTCGGAGCATCGTTGACGGCAGTAACATTGAGGGTCACGTTGGTGGTGGCCGAACTTTGCGACCCGCTGGCGCCGGTATTGCCTTGGTCGTTCACCGACACGCCTAACGTCACCGCAGTTGTATCATTGGACGCCGTGGTGAACTTGAGGCCGCCGGCGGCAATAAAGGCATTGATATTGGCAGTCGAACCGGTCAGGGTCAACGCGCCGGAGGTGCCTCCGACATTAACGCTATTGGCGGTGGCGATAGCGCTATCTCCGGTCAAAGCGCCGCTGCCCACCGTGAAAGTGGCAACCACATTGGAACTACCGGCATCCACGTCGCTAACGCTGATGCCGGTTAGCGACGTGGCCCCATCTTCCGTCACCGTAATCGAGGCAGGAGCTGATACTGTCGGCTCGTCGTTGACCGGCGTCACGGTCACCGTGGAGGCGACGCTGAGACTGGTGCTGTCCACGCCGCCGTTGCTGGTGCCGCCGGTGTCTTTGATGGAGGTCAGCGTGACCACCCGGTTGGCGGCCGTGGGATCGTCACTGCTGTTGCTATAGGCCAGCGCGTTGACCAGTGTCTGCGCCTGGGCAGCGGTAATGCCGCCCGCCTTGCTGAGGGTCACCGTCGCGGTGTTCCCCGATAGCGAAACGCCGGCGGTCATGCTGTGGCTGGCGGTAGTCACCGAGTTGTCGTGGGTCAACGCCACGCTGGAACCGTCGATGCTCAGAATTTCCGCCGCTCCGTCGGTGACGTTGCTGACCGTCAGTACCAGTTGCCCGATGTTGTCGGCCGATTCTACGGCTGAAACCGCCGCACTGCTGAACAGCGTCGCCGCCGCCCCGCCTTCGGTAAAGGTCGGGTTGGCGGCTATCGCCGTCAGCGTCGGCGCGTCGTTGATGGCAGTGACGTTGACGGTGGAGGTGACCCCGGTGCTGGTTTGCGCGCCGTTGCTGCCGGTGCCGGCGGCGTCGGTGACCGCCCAGGTGACGGTGCTGCTGGCGGTGGGATTGTCCGAGCTGCTGCTGTAAGTCACCGAGCGCAAGGCCGTTTGGTAGTTGGCGATGCTGGTTGTGCCGCTCAGGGCCAGCACGCCGGTGCCGCTGTTGTAGCTACCGGTGATGCCGTTCTGGGTGGTGAAGCCCAGCACGTCGCCGCTGGTAAAGCCGCTGCTGATTGTCACTGTCGCTCCGGTAAGCTGGGTATCGTCGGCATCGCTGAGCACGATGGTATTGTCGATGGCTACCGCCGAGCCGTTCTCCGTGTACGCCAAAGTACCGCCCGCCGTCGCCACCGGCTCGTCGTTGACCGCCGTTACGGTCGCCGTGGAGGCGACGCTGAGGCTGGTGGTGTCCACGCCGCCGTTGCTGGTGCCGCCGGTGTCTTTGATGGAGGTCAGAGTGACCACCCGGTTGGCGGCCGTGGGATCGTCGCTGCTGTTGCTATAGGCCAGTGCGTTGACCAGCGTCTGCGCCTGAACTGCGGGTAATGCCGCCCGCCTTGCTGAGGGTCACCGTCGCGGTGTTCCCCGATAGCGAAACGCCGGCGGTCATGCTGTTACTGGCGGTAGTCACCGAGTTGCCGTGGGTCAACGCCACGCTGGAACCGTCGATGCTCAGAATTTCCGCCGCGCCGTCGGTGACGTTGCTGACCGTCAGCACCAGTTGCTCGATGTTGTCGGCCGATTCTACGGCTGAAACCGCCGCACTGCTGAACAGTGTCGCCGCCGACCCGCCTTCGGTAAAGGTCGGGTTGGACGCTGTCGCGGTCAGCGTCGGCGCGTCGTTGATCGGGGTCAGCGTCACTGTGGAGGCGACGCTGAGCGTGGTGCTGTCCACGCCGCCGTTGCTGGTGCCGCCGCTATCCTTGATCTGAGTCAGGGGCGCCACCCGCGTCGTGCCCGATGCCGTCGGGTCGTCGCCGCTGTTGCGGTAGCTGACGCCGTTCACCAGCGTTTGCGCATTGGTCCTGCTGATGCCCGCAGCTTTGGTGATGGTCACCGTCGCCGTGCCGCCGGTTACGCTGACGTTTACCGTCATGGCGTTGGTCGCCGTGGACGCCACTGTCGCTAAATCAGTCAGTGTTATGTCGCTGCCGTCGATGTTCAGCACGTCGGTGGACGCTACGTTGCTGACCGTCAGCGTCAGCGAGGTGATAGTCTGGCCGTTTTCCACCGTGCCTATCGCCGCCCCGCTGAACAGCGTCACTGCCGCTCCGCCTTCGGTAAAGGTTGGGTTGGAAGCCGTCGCCGTCAGTGTCGGTGTGTCGTTTACCCCCGTGACGTTGATGGTCACCGTGTCGGTATCGGTGGACGAGCCGTCCCCTGCGGCGATCGTCAACGTGGAATAGCCGGAACCGAAAGCGTTGGCGATAGGCGTGTATTGGAGCCCGTCAAGCGCGGTATTGATGTCCGTTATTGTGCCGCTGAAAGTCATCGTTTCGTCGGCGCTACCGTCGCCTGTGGTGAAAGAGAGCCCACCAGTGCCTGCCAATGTCAAACCACCGCTACCGGACGTCACCGACAGGGACGTGCTGTCCTGGTCGCTGACGGTGATGGCGTTGCCGTTGCCGGAGGAAAACGTAAGTGTCGTGTCTTCCAGCATCGTCTGGGCGCCGGGTACGGTGTTGACGGGCGGTACGGTAGTGATGAAATCGTCAAAGGCATCGGTACTCGAATCAAAATTCACTGCGGTGATGACCAGCGTATCGATGATCGTCGGAGAGCCGAACGAAACCGATTGAAACCCCGCCGCCGCGCTTGTCATATCGGTTCCGGCCGTGGAACCGCTCAATTTGCCGGTAAACGTCCAGGCTGCGGACTGAGACTTCACCTGTATGCTGGTGAAGCTGAACGCGCCGCTCGCATAGGTGATGGTGATGGTTTCTGTCGTATTTGTATTGGTGGAATTGCTAAACGGCGTCACGGCGCCCGTGCCGCCCACGCCTAAGCTGCTGTCCCAAGCAAAACTACCGCCATCGCCGCCGCTGAAAGCATAGGTGAAGCCGTTCAGCGTGAAAGAAGACGGAAACGCGCCTAGACCGGGATCGGTATTGTAATTTTCAGTAAAAAGCAGATAGCCGTAATCCGCAGTTTCTGCGTCCGTCAAGGCGATGGAGGATTCAACAACGCCCGTCTGGGTTTCCAGCCGCCAGTCTCCTCCCAGCGCCGCCGACCCGGTGGGGCCGCTGGAAGCCGCCACATCCGCCCCGGTCGCGGACGCCAATTCGGAAACAAACGCCGCGCCGCTTGCGCCTGCCCCCACATCGCATCCGTACAGCAATATGTCGCCGTTTTGCGTCAGCGCGCCGCCGATGACGGCCAGTTCGCCGGAATATTGCTGGAGATTCTCGGAACTCAGAAACGTGGCGCCGAACAGCACCGCCCCGTCGGAACCGTGGGAGACGATGTGAATGGCGTCGATGCCGCTACGCCCAGCCAGTATTTGCGCCATCTGCGCCAAACCGTCCTGTCCTGCATCCAGTACATACACCTCCGTGCCGGGCTTAACGCCATTCTCCAGTTGCTGGTAATCGGCCACGTTGTTTTCGATAAAGACAATTTCATTGCGTTGCGGTTCGGCTGCGGGGGGTACAACATCAGCCGCGGCTTGAGCAAGCTTGGCGGCATCCTGATCAATGACGGCGGTATCTTGCATCAGGGGATCGGAGTCGGTCACGGCATCTGCGGTTGTCTCCGCCGCCGCACCGTCGAACATGATGCGCGGCTCCAACATCATCATGGTCCGGCAGGGTTTGATTACTGGAGCTGGCAGGCTTGAATTTATCTTGCCTGTTTTCCATTTGAACAGGTTTTTGATAAATTTCATGTCGGCGCTCTCAAAAATAACAGGCTATCGTAGAGAGCTTGAGTATTTTGCGCGTTGTCAGTGTAATTTAAGGCGGCGCAAGGTGATAGTTGTGGGGGCTTGATACGCATAGCAAGACCTTAAAGGGAAGAGATAATCTATTTACCCACCTCTAAAATTTCTTTTACTGACACCGGCAAACGCCTGTATTAAACCAAATTTATACGCCAAGTCATTTGCGTTATTAGAGGGCTTCTTTGCCCTGAAACGTGTTCCTTGTTTCAGAATACTTGTGAACAGTAGAGGACATAAGGCAATAAAACAATTCGTGCAAACACTTACTCTAACGGGAAAGACGACTGTTTTGTAGGACGGAAGCCTCTTTGGAAGAGGGATTCCGCCACATGATGAATGGATAAAAGGCTATAGTTCCCGCGTTGCGCTGAATTTAATGTCCGGCCAGCGCTCTTCGGTCAGTTGCAGGTTGACCCTGCTGTTGGCGACATAAACCAGGTAACCGCCGCCGTCTTCGGCCAGGTTGTCAAAGGCCTTTTTCTTGAACTCTTCCAGCTTGGCCGGTTTGTCGGAACTGACCCAGCGCACGGTTGAGATAGGTACGGCATCGTAAACGCATTCGACGTTGTATTCGCTCTTAAGCCTGAAGGCGGTGACGTCAAACTGCAACACACCGACCGCCCCCAGAACAAGGTCGTTATTCTTTAACGGCCTGAATAACTGGGTCGCGCCCTCTTCGGTCAACTGCACCAGTCCTTTTTGCAGGGCTTTGGCTCTTAACGGGTCTTTTAACACCACCCGGCGGAATAATTCCGGCGCAAAATAAGGAATGCCGCCGTATTTAAGCGTTTCGCCCTGGGTAAAGGTGTCCCCGACCTGAATGGTGCCGTGGTTATGCAGGCCGATGATGTCGCCGGGGTACGCTTCTTCGACGCTTTTACGGCTGTCGGCCTGGAAGGTGATCGCGTTCGCAACCTGGATATTTTTACCGATACGCACATGATGAATCTTCATGCCTTTGTCGAATTTGCCGGAACAGACTCTCAAAAAAGCGATCCGGTCCCGATGCGACGGGTCCATGTTGGCCTGCACTTTAAATACGAAGCCGGTAAAGTTGGGCTCTTCCGGTAACACCTCGCGCTGCTCGGCCTGCCGAGGTCTGGGCGACGGCGCATATTCGGCGAACGCATCCAGCAATTCGATAATCCCGAAGTTGTTGATCGCCGAACCGAAAAAAACCGGCGTCAGCTTGCCCGCCAGATAGTCTTCAAGATCGAATTCATGGCTGGCTCCTTTGACCAAATCGATTTCATCCCTGAGTTCCTGGGCCTGATCGTCCAACAACTCATCCAACTTGGGATTATCCAGGCCTTTGATGATTTCGGCCTGGGCAATCTTGCCGCCATGCTGAGCGCTGAACAGGTGGATTTCATCCTTATACAGATGATAAACACCCTTGAAGCGTTTGCCCATGCCGATAGGCCAGGTCATCGGCGCGCATTTGATCTTCAGGACGTTTTCAACCTCGTCCATCAATTCGATAGGTTCCCGCCCTTCCCGGTCCAGCTTGTTGATGAAAGTCAGAATCGGCGTGGTACGCAGACGGCACACTTCCATCAGGTTGATGGTTCTTTCTTCAACGCCTTTGGCGACGTCGATCACCATCAGCGCGGAATCGACCGCGGTCAAGGTGCGGTAGGTATCTTCAGAAAAGTCTTCATGGCCTGGGGTATCGAGCAGGTTGATAATGCTGTCCTTATGCTCGAACTGCATCACCGAGGTGGTCACCGAAATACCCCGTTCCTTTTCCATTTCCATCCAGTCAGAGGTCGCATGACGTGCGGCTTTACGGCCTTTTACCGAACCTGCGAGCTGGATTGCGCCTCCGAACAGCAACAGTTTTTCGGTCAGTGTGGTTTTACCCGCGTCAGGGTGGGAAATAATTGCGAAGGTTCTACGACGCTTGGTTTCAGAGCTTATTTCAGTAATCGACATGTTTTATGCAAAAATAGGTACGCACGGTACACAACTAAATAGAGTACCCATTGATTTAACGGGGACGAATGGATGATTGAAGGCTTCCCTTACCATTGATGTAAAAAAATCCCGGTGGTGGTCGGCATTACCGGCCTTAAACAGTTAGCCGGACTTTTAAAAAGTCCAGTACTGCTTCACAACTACCTGATTTTACCTAATTTAAATAAAATAAGTAAGCCTCCGTCTCTTTGAACAAGGCAAAATGCCCCGTCAGATAGAGCAATACATCCCATCATCCCCGGAAATTAAGCGTATTTGACGATGTAAGACATTCGTCTTTAGGCGCTAAATTACATTTTAGTTTTTCAAGTTCACAAGCGCTCAAACGGCTCTTGTTTTCCCTGTTGCAGTGACAAAAGACAGTTTTAAGATCCTAAATAGCTCAATTGTCTTGCGCATAAAAAGAGTCTATTATCCCCAAAGTTTTGGGACAGGATGTCTTCCAGCCCAATTTTAGTGGCGGGTAGACCGACTTATCCTGATAATTCATCACCGTTTAATCATCAAATGGAGCCAGATATGGACGGCAGCGAAGAAAAGCGACGGGCGAAGCGTTACCTTACTTCGTGCATCGTCGAGCTTGACTCGGGTACGGGCGTAACACGCAATCTGAGCACTACGGGGGTTTACTTTACGACGGATAAGGCTGTTGAGCCGGGCTTGATGCTGCGATGCTTCATTCTAATGCAAAAAGCAGGCGGAAATATAACCCGTCTCCGCTGTGAAGGCAGGGTGGTACGCGCCGCCAAATCGGCGGACGGCTGGGAAGTCGGCCTGCACTTCACAACATTCGATTGGTGATTGCGTGCAATTACTCCGCCAAACAGGCTATCACTAAAATGTTAACGCGAGCATCTCGCAGGCATAAGACTTTTTGCTCGCTGCCGTCCAATTGACGGATATTTAAACGAGGTTTTGTGAAAACACTTTATTACAATCATCCTGATTTTCTTTTTCATGAAACAGGCGCCGGGCATCCTGAATGCGCTGACCGGCTCAGAAGCATAGAAAAAGCATTGGCGGCGCCGGAGTTCTCCAGTTTAATCCGGCAATCTCCGCCGCTCGGTACAGAGCAGCAAATCAGGCTGATTCATCCCCAGTTCCATATTGATGCGATTCATGAGGCTATCCCCGAACAGGGTGAACGCTGCTTGGATCATGACACGGTGCTGTCGCCCGGGTCATGGCAAGCCGCCCTTCGTGCGGTTGGCGCTGTTTGCGATGCCGTTGATAAAGTCCTGACCGGCAAAGCCGACACTGCCTTTTGCGCGGTACGCCCACCTGGTCACCATGCAGAGCCCGCGCTGGCAATGGGATTTTGTCTGTTCAATAATACCGCGATTGCGGCTAATTATGCGCGCCACCACTATCAACTTGAACGCATCGCGATTGTTGACTTTGATGTCCACCACGGCAACGGTACGCAGGCGGCTTTTTGCAATCAGCCCAATGTGCTCTACGCGTCCAGCCATGAGATGCCGCATTACCCCGGCACCGGCCATCCCTCAGAAACCGGAGTCGGCAACATTATCAATGTACCGCTGGCTGCGGGCGATTCTGGCGTTGAGTTCAGGCAAAAATACAGCAGTATTATTTTACCGGCGCTGAGGCGCTTCAAACCTGACTTATTGCTGATTTCAGCCGGCTTTGACGCCCATAAGGATGACCCGTTAGCCTCCATCATGCTGGTTGAAGAGGATTTCAAATGGGTTACTGAAGAACTGATGTCCATCGCGGACAGCTGCTGCAAAGGCCGGATTATTTCCGCGTTAGAAGGCGGCTATAATCTCAAGGCATTAGCGGCCAGTGTTGCCGTTCATGTTAAAGCGCTAATGAACGGCTAGCACACTATTACTATGATGAGCCTTGTTAGCCGATTTTTATGATCCCTGATCAGCAAGCCGGATAAACGGCAATCTATTTTTGCGTCGTCAACTCACTTGGACTATAGTTCAAAAATACTTTCAAAATACCCCTGCACCACACATGACTACACAAAACATCATCGACCCGGTTGAAAACCCTACCGCTATGGATAACGGTGTCGGCAATGAATTTTCCTCCGCCATGCAAAAAATCATAGAACAGGTTGAAAAGTTAACCGACATCGGTATTGCGCTTTCCTCCGAAAAAGATACGATGCAGTTACTGGAAAAAATCCTGGTAGGGGCAAAATCCATTACCCATTCGGATGGCGGAACGATATACCGGGTTGACGGCGATACCATTAAAATAGAAATCATCCGCTCCGACAGCCTGGGTATTTGCTTGGGGGGCGAAGGCAATGCGATTAACATTCCCAATATCCCTCTGTACGGAGAAAATGGGGAGCCCAATCTTAAGAACGTCGTTTGTTATTCGTACCACAACAACAAAACCATCAATATCGAAGACGCCTACGACGCGGTAAATTTCGATTTTACCGGCACCAAAGCATTCGACAAGCAAAATAATTACCGTTCCAAATCTTTCCTTTCCATCCCGCTGACGAATCACCAAGGCGAGATCATCGGCATCCTGCAACTGATTAACGCCCTTGATCCTGTAACCAAAGAGATTATCAAGTTCGACTCAGTCTCACAACGCTTTGCCGAAGCATTGGCTTCGCAAGCCGCCACCGTTTTAACCAAGCAGCAGCTCATTACCGAGCTGGAAAACATGTTCGAATCACTGGTCAAATTAATAGCGACGGCCGTTGACGAGAAATCGCCCTACACGGGCGGGCATTGCCGCCGCGTTCCCGAGTTGACTTCAATGCTGACTGAGGCGGCGCATGATACTGACTATGGCTATTTACAGGATTTCAAGCTTAGCGAAGCCGACCGTTACGAACTCACCATCGCGAGTTGGCTGCACGACTGCGGCAAAATCATCACGCCCGAGCATGTCATTGACAAGGCGACAAAGCTGGAAACCATTTTTGACCGTATCCATTTGCTGGAAACGCGTTTTGAAGTGCTAAAACGCGATCAGGAAATTGCCTATCTCAAACAGCAGCTTGCTGATCAGCAGGTCAATAAAGCCCCGTCGCCGGAATTGGAACAAAACTTCCAGGCAGGTATCAGCCAACTAAACGACGATTTGGCGTTTATCCGCCGCTGCAATACCGGCGGAGAAGCGATGTCGGATGGCGACATTGCCCGTCTTCAGTCGTTACAAAAGCTTAGATGGTCGTTGAACAATGCCGATGCGCCGTTATTAAGCGATGAAGAGGTTTACAATTTGAGCATATTCAGAGGCACCTTGACCTCGGAAGAACGACATATCATCAACAATCATATCAACGTCACCATTTCGATGCTGGAAGCCATTAAATTCCCCAAGCATCTGCAAAACGTCGTTGAAATTGCAGGCGGTCATCATGAGCGCATGGACGGCAAAGGCTATCCCAAAGGACTGAACCGGGAAGAAATGTCGATTCAGGCGCGGGCAATGGCCATAGCGGATGTCTTCGAGGCGTTGACGGCAAAAGACCGGCCTTATAAAGCAGGAAAAAAGCTTTCCGAAGCCTTATCCATATTGAAGAAAATGAAAGAAGAGCAGCACATTGATCCCGATCTGTACGATGCCTTTATTGAACAGAAAATCTACAAAAAATATGCGGAAAAATTTCTGGATGACTTCCAAATCGACATCGATTAAATAAACAATCTTGCAAGGTGCGCATCACGCACCCTTTTCCAAATCTTCAAGATCAATAAAGGCCGCAGCGCCCCCGGCTTCTGATGAAATTCACTACTAAATGGCTTAAATCTTACCGCTTTTTGGCATGCACCCTGGTCACGCTGTTATTCATCGCGCACACTGCGCATTGGCTGCATATTCCAACCCTGCAACGCATGGAAAACATTTTATATGACTTGCGCTTGCGAACCACCGTTGTCAACACCGTAGACCCCCGCATTGTCATTATCGACATTGACGAGGAAAGCCTCGCCAAAGAGGGACGTTGGCCTTGGCGTAGAGATAAGCTGGCCTATTTGGTCGATATGTTGTTCGATTATTACAACATTAAACTGCTAGGCTTTGACGTGGTTTTTTCCGAGCCGGATACCAGCGGCGGCGTGGAGCTACTGGAAAAACTGGCCTCCGGCCCGCTACAAAAAGATGCCGATTTTCTATTGGCATTGGAAACGGTGCGCCCGCAATTGTCTTACGATGACATGTTTGCCAAAAGCCTTGAAACCCGGCCTGTTGTTCTGGGGTATTTCACCAGTCATATCACCGAAAAGACCCCCGAGATAGGCACACTGCCAAGACCTTTGGCTGCGGCGGACGGATTGCCGTTCAGCTCTTTGCTGTTCAAAGGAAAAAGTTATGCCGCCAATCTGGCAAAACTGCAAACGTCGGCGATATCCGGCGGTTTTTTTAACAATCCCAATGTTGACGAGGATGGTGTTTACCGAAAACTGCCGCTGCTAATGAATTATAACAACCGGTTGTATGAAGCATTGTCGCTGGCATTATTCAGAACCTTGCTGGGCATGCCGGAAATTAAATTCGTTACCGGCGAACACTATGGCAAAAATAACTACGATAGCCGTCTGGAAGCCCTGGAGATTGAGAACTTCCACATCCCCGTTGACGAGAGCGGCGCCCTTTTAGTACCTTACCGGGGACGGCAAGGAAGCTTTACTTATATTTCGGCAACCGATGTACTTAATGGCGTAGCCGATGTGGAGAAATTAAAAGACAAAATTGTTATTGTCGGCACCTCGGCGGCGGGTTTACTCGATTTGCGGGTAACGCCGGTACAAAACATCTACGCGGGGGTCGAAGTGCATGCCAACATTCTCAGCGGCTTACTCGACCAAGCCATCAAATCCAGACCCAACTACATCCTTGCGGCTGAATTGGCCGAATTGCTGTTAATCTGCTTGGCCGCAATCTTTGTATTTCCGCGTTTACCCGCGTTGTTATCCGCTGTTGTCTTCGGCATATTGCTTGTCTCTGGAATAGCGTTCAATTTTTACTGTTGGGCAATCTGGAACATTGATACCTTGTTGGCGACCCCCATTACCTTATTGATCGCCCTGTACGGTATCCAGCTGTTTTTCGGTTTTTTCTTCGAAAGCCGTAAGAAAAAACAAATGGGCAATATGTTCGGCCAATATATTCCGCCCGAATTGGTCGAACAAATGAGCCAATCGGATGAAGAGTTTTCTTTGAAAGGCGAAAGCCGGGAAATGACCGTGTTATTTTCCGATGTCCGGGGCTTTACCACCATTTCCGAAGGCATGGAGCCGCAGGAACTATGCGAACTGATCAACGGCATTTTGACCCCGGTAACCAGCGTCATACACGAATCCAAAGGCACTATCGACAAATATATCGGCGACGCGATCATGGCTTTTTGGGGAGCGCCGATGCACAACCCTCAACATGCCGCCTACGCTGTAAAAGCGGGCCTGACAATCTTGCAAACCTTAACTTCAATTCAGCAGGAATTTAAAGCCAAAGGCTGGCCTGAAATTGACATCGGCATAGGCCTTAATACCGGAAAAATGAGCGTCGGCAATATGGGATCGCAATTCCGCATGGCTTACACGGTGATGGGCGATGCGGTCAATTTGGGTTCGCGCCTCGAAGGGCTCACCAAACAGTACGGCGTGAAAATGATTGTCAGCGAAAGCACTCTTCAGGCCGCCCCTGAATTCGTTTACCGGGAACTCGATAAAGTCCGCGTCAAAGGCAAAAACAAACCCATTACTATTTACGAACCCTTGGGGGCAATGGAAGACGTCAGTTCCGAACAAATGCGGATTCTCGACTTATTGAATCAAGGCCTGCATGGCTACCGGCAACAACAATGGGCCAGCGCGCAAATCATTTTCGAGCAATTGGCCAAGCAACACCCAGATGACAAATTGTATTCCATTTATCTTGAACGGATAGCCTACTACCTTGAATCGCCGCCCGGAACCGACTGGGATGGTGCGTTTACCCATACCAGCAAATAAATTTGTAAGAATTAACTCACATTTTTTATCACGTTCATGGAAGGAATAGGTATAACTACTTATCTAAATGTTATACTAAACAAACTATTAACGTGGAAGCGGGCCGATGAAAAACAACCGTAAAAAACAGCCGACGGATCAGCAGTCATTGTTTGACGCAAACCTGTCTCTGCGCCGCGCGCTTAAGCTGGCTCTTTTAGCGGCACTCTACCCTGCTTTTTCTTATGCCAATCCTGAGGGGGCGCAAGTCGTCAGCGGACAAGTCAGCATTGACGCCGCTACGCCGGGTGTGACCACGATCACCAACAGCCCGAATGCGATCATCCAATGGCAAAACTTCAACATCGGCCAAAACGAACTCACTCAATTTATTCAACAAAACGGCCAAAGTGCAGTACTCAACCGCATCATCGGCCAGAACCCCAGTGAAATTCTGGGACAATTGACCTCCAACGGTAAAGTCTTCCTAATAAACCCCAACGGCATCGTGTTCGGCGCAGGCGCTGCGATCGATACCCAAGGCCTGATTGCATCCAGCCTCAACCTGAGCGATCAGGACTTTCTTAGCGGCAACTACCATTTTATGGCGGGGTCCGACGCTGGCAAGATAGTCAACGAAGGCATTATCCGGGCCGGAAAGGACGGCAATGTTATCCTTATAGCCCCGCAAATTGAGAACAACGGCATTATCAAGAGCGATGGCGGCTCCATTACCCTGGCAGCCGGACATGAACTGACCATTACCAACCTGGATGACCCTGATATTCGTTTTCAAATCCAGGCGCCCGCCGACAGCGCCGTTAACCTCGGCAAGCTGTTAACCGACGGCGGCGCAATCAACGTGTTTGCAGGCACGATCAAACACCGCGGCGAGATCAATGCCGACAGCGTCGAAGTTGACGCGCAAGGCAATATCCGACTGGTTGCGGCGCAGGATATAACGTTAGCGGCCGGCAGCAAAATATCGGCTAATAACAGTCAGGGCAATGCAGGAAACATCCATATAGACAGCCAGGACGGCGCCACCCTGGCACAAGGCGTCATAGAAGCCAAGGCCGGCCAAACCGGCGATTCGACTTCGCTTACGACAGGCAAAGGCGGCAACATAGAACTGCTCGGCGAGCGGGTCGGCGTACTCGGCCAAGCGCGTATTGACGCAAGCGGCGAAAACGGCGGCGGACGGGTTTTAATAGGCGGTGATTATCAAGGCAAAAACCCCGCCATACACAATGCCAAAGCGACTTATGCCGGCAAAGATACCGTTATTAAAGCCGACGCCAAAACCAATGGCGATGGCGGCAAAGTCATCGTCTGGGCGGATGATATAACACGGGCCTTCGGTTCGATCAGCGCTCAAGGCGGCATGCAATCCGGCAACGGCGGTTTTATCGAAACATCCGGGCGCCAATACCTCGATGTCGAGGGCGTTCGGATCAACGCTTCGGCTGCGAATGGCCGCTCAGGTTCTTGGCTGCTTGATCCCAATAACATTAGAATTATTCATGCCACCGGCACTTCGTCAGACGTGAACATGAGTGCAGCCAATCCATTTGCTCCGCCCTCGGATTCGATAAACTCTATAATATCCGATTACACAATCAATCGGGCTCTTGGCGGCTATACCAGCGTTTCGCTGACTACATCAAGCGGAAGCTCGGCCGGAAGCGGCGATATTTTCTTTGACGGCTCTTATGGTTCGATCGTAATAAGCAAGAATTCATCCGATACGTTTTCGACCACATTGACTTTTAATGCTTTCAACAACATTAAGTTTCTCTCTTCCGGCAATACAACTTTCGAAACCACTTCAACAACCGGCACAGACGGTCTTACCGTCGTGTTCAATCCCGGCGCCGGCAAGGTCATGGTAGAGAATGGAGCAACCCTGAACCTGAATGGCCAGGGAGCTAATTTGGAAGCTCAATTAAGCGGCGGGAAGACCTGGGAAAACAGCGGAACCCTCAATATGCTGGGCAAGTCAGTTATCCGTCCCTATCTGTCCTCGGCATCGACCTTCGAAAACCTTTCCGGAGGCGTGCTGAACATCGGCTCGACCGGGACTTGGTCATTTCTCAGTAATTCGAGTACCCAAGACGGTAATATCAACAATGCCGGTACCGTCAACGTTAATCAGAGCACCTCTTGGGAAGCCAGGTTCTCGCAAGCCGCAGGCGGGATACTCAATCTGCACAACGGCTTATCCATGCAGCATCTTGATGTCGCTGCGGGTACTATCAATATCGACAGCGGCAAAACGCTATGGATACCTGAAACCCACGCAGGCTATTACAAGTTTAACGGCGCATCCATCAATGGACCGGGACGCCTGCAGATTGGCTACGCAGTTTCAAGCTACTCACCGACAGTGACTTTCAATAATGTCAGTACCAGCAGTCTTACTCTATTACGGGAGGAAAAAGGCACATTGGTATTTTCCGGCAGCAATACCTTCGCCAATACTAAGTTTTTCGCGAATGGAACAACCAATACAAACTGGTTCATCATCCCAACGGCAACCTACACCGGCAATACCGAATGGTGGGCCAAGGGGAATATTACGCTGAGCAATAATCTGAGCACTTCCGGTAATATCACATTGGGCGCCGGATGGAACGCCAATATTGCCACTCCGACGACGACATCGTCCGGCATGATCACCAATAACGCCGCCTTAAGCGCCGCCAATGTGACTTTCAAGGCCGGAAAGATGGCTCTGGGCGGCACCATCAATGGCAGCACAGCTGTCAGTTTATTAAGCACTAACGCCATCGATCTTGGCGCTATTACCACCGGCGACGCATTGACTACGCTTGAACTGAGCAGTGCCGAGTTAAACACCATCACCACACCGATCCTGCGCATAGGCGATGCAAACAGCGGCGCCATTACCGTCAAGTCGGCATTGGGAAACACCTTATCAACGGACGCGCTGAAGAATATTTCCAACCGGCTGAACTTGACTTCCGGCGGCGCCATCACCCAGGCTTCCGGTGCAACAATAGCCGCCATCCCCGGACTCAGTTTATCAGGATCTTCAGTCACATTGACCGAAGCCAACCCGGTTGGCGTCATTTCCGGTTCGACTTCAGGCGGTTCTTTTTCATATAAATCGAGTAACCCGATTTCCGTCACCACTGTAGACGGCGTTAGCGGAATCACCACCAACAATGGCGCTGTTTCGCTGACTGCCGCCACAGGCGACGTGTCGATACCCGGACAGATCAATGCAGGCACCGGCAACGTTAATCTGACGGCCACTACCGGTTCGGTCTACGGCTCAGGCACAAGCCCGGATATTATTGCCGGCTCGCTCGATATCAGCGCATTCATCAATATCTACGGCGTAGGCGGGTTGCATACCCAGGTCTCCCAAATCGGCAACCTGAGCGCATCTACCGGTTATATTAATCTCCGGGATTTTGGCACGACAGGAATAAGTCTTGGGCCAATCAGCGCCCGCGGTAATATTGCAATCACCGCATCATCGCCGATCACAGTGTCTGGCGGCAGCGGAATTACTTCATCATCCGGCAATATCAACCTTGCCGCCGGCAGCGCTTCCGTCCTGACCGTTAACGCCCCGCTTACTGTCGGCTCTTCAGGTCAGATTACCCTGACAGGCGGTTCGCTTGCCGGAACTAATAGCGCTGCATATAGCGGATTTTTTACCGGTACTAATACCAGTAGTAACAGTAACAACAGTAATAACAGCAACAACAACAACAACAACAACAACAACAACAACAACAACAACAACAACAACAACAACAACAGCAACAGCAGCAG